>Ga0209417_1004831_pt1 | contig 15639 bp, 16 predicted proteins | sample RifGroF2_FD_184002 | JGI IMG/M metagenome (GOLD analysis project Ga0209417, IMG submission 184002) | Groundwater microbial communities from Rifle, Colorado, USA - Groundwater F2 (SPAdes) (version 2) | ecosystem: Environmental > Aquatic > Deep subsurface > Groundwater | place: Rifle, Colorado... | reverse complement strand
GCCGCAGGCTGTAAGCATGTCGTCCACAGACCAGCAGTTGAGACCCCAGCCGATATACACAAGCGGGAAGCCGGAGCCTACCAGTCGCGCAAAAACAGCTTCGTCTTTCTTCACCATCTCCAGGGGAACGGCTATTATCGCGCCGAAGTAATCCCCGTTCGCAATCATGTTCATGTAAGAGGAAATAAGGTCTGGCCGCCCCTGGTGTTCCTTAAGCTCCACCTGCCATTTGTGATAATTAAGGAAATAGAAAATCTCCTTGTGAATCCTCATCCAGTGCCAGTTTTTAATATCGGGAAGCAAAAGTATCATGCGTTTCCATTCGCCTTCCGCGAGAACAATCGTCCCGACTCCGTTTACAGTTTTGACGAGGTGTTCCTCCCGAAGCAGCTCCATCGCGTCCCGGACATCATGGGCATCCGCGTTGAACTGCTCGCTGATTGCCTGGATACTTGGCAGAATATTTCTCGGCAAAAGAACGTCGTTCTTTATTTTCTCCCGGAAGTAATCCGCCATTTCCTTTACCAGCATTTCCTTTGATGCTTGGTCTGTCATTTCTTTTGGATTTTCGTTGTCCATAACATTTCCTTTTTTGATTTTTCCATTTTCCGCAAGGTGCCTTTTCTGCTGTCCTGACGTTCCGCAAGGTGGTATTTTGCTTGTTCCAGAACTCCGCAAGGTACCTTTTTGAGGCTTCATCCCTTCCGCAAGGTGCCTTTTTCCATTGTGCCGCCCTCCTCAAGGTTGTTTTCCTCCAAGTCCGGCCTTTCGTTCCGGCCTCCATTTCAAAGGCCGCAAACGGGCATTTTTGTGGCTAATTATCCCATGAATCACCTCCATACCTTTAAAAATCTGTTCTTTTCAAACAATCCTGATTACCCCGCCGATTTTCGCTCCTGTCCGCTCTGCGTAAGCCTTTGATAATCAGGCTCCGGGCAAAAAAGCGGACAGTAAAACAAACTGTCCGCAAAAGCCCTCCTGCTTCCCCCACTCTCTAAGTCGTTGAACCACAGGAGGAACCAATTATTTAAGACGTGTTAAACATCTTATTTTCTCAGTTTTTTCTGATTCCATATATTGACATTACAGTGTAATTACATTATAATTATATAAACGATATAAACGCGAGACATGATTTGATAAAATTCATATGGGACAAAACCAAAGCCGCATCGAATGAAAAGAAGCACGGCGTGTCATTCGAAGAGGCGATAACTGTCTTCGACGATGAGAACGGCCGTGTAATATTCGACCCTGACCATTCGGAAGATGAAGACAGGTTTGTACTGCTTGGGTTAAGCTCCTCTTTGAAAATCTTGGTGGTATGCCATTGTTACAGGAAAAATGATTCGCAGATACGGATAATCTCCGCGAGAAAAGCGATAAAAAACGAAACCGAACAATACCGGAGGCACTTATGAGACAAGAATATGATTTCAGCAAATCCATAAAAAATCCTTATGCAAAACAGTTGAAGAAACAGATAACAATCCGCCTTGACGAGAAGACGATTGACTATTTCCGAAAATTGTCGGAAAAGACCGGGATGCCATATCAAAGCCTCATGAATTCCTATCTGACTGACTGCGCGAAACGCCATGTCGCTCCGCATCTCCAATGGAATTAACTCCAGCCTTATTTATTGAACAACCCTCATAAGTTCTTTACGGAACATGAGAGTTGTTCAATTGTTTTTCATTCTGCAGTGAAGCCCCATTGTAAAACGCTTTTAAACGCGTTTTAAAAGGCATCAGGACGTTTTATAGCTCTTTCAGCGTGTTTATCGCCTTTTGTCCATTTTTATTTATTTGCGCAACCTGAAACCGCGTTTTTCTGGCGTTCCTGCGCGATAATCTGATAAACCCTCCTCGTACTGAGTCCCGTGATATTTGCAATGTCCCTGATATCCGTCTTCTGCCCGTGAAGCATGACTGCCAATTTCTGTTTATCCCGATGATGTGCCCCCTCTGAAATGTAGAGCATTCCTCCCGTGCAATATTTTTTCAGTTCCTCGAAGAGTTCCTTTGGCAACACGTCCTTTGCATTTGCGTAATTTCCCATTGTTACTTCCCTTTCATGTTTAGTTTTTTTATTTCCAATTTGTCATAACCGCATGTCGCACATACAAACCATGCTTCCACGCCTTTCCCCCTCTCATCATGAGATTGCCACTTCATCTGCCTTTCGGCATTGCAGTTTCTGCAGAATGCCAATGGAGATTTTTCATGAATGTCCAATATGATTTTCTCCTCTGGTTCATATTCCGGTCCATATTGATGTTTGAACATCGCGCTTTTTACTGGAAATTTTTTTATATCAAATTTCACTTCAGGTCGCGTTGGGTTTCGCTTTTCCCCGGAAGCCAAATCGACCGTTTTCATTTTTTTAAAGATTTCATCGATGCTCATGATTTTCCCCGTTTTGAGGCTGTTGGACCAGATGGCCCAGCTATATATTGCAGTCTAGATTTCAGCGAAAGCCAACGAGACCTGCACCAAAACAGGTCAGGTTGGGTTCGCTTAGTTTCTGACATAAAGGAAAAACCCGGTCCATCTGGTCCAACAGCCTCAAGTATGCTCATAAATAACTCTTTGTTATATTTCTCCAGACACGCGGTCTGTCCGTTTCCGTCCTTATCCGTTCCTCCATGACTCCAGGAAAAATTCTTTTCACTTCTCTTCCGAAATTCGCGGCGTTCTTTGCGTGATAGCCGTTGCTGCGGCAAAAATTTTGATAGGCGTCATATAGCTCGCCCTTGGCGACATAAGAACCGTTCTGCGCTTCGTAGTTCTCCGATAGAAATTCCCGTTCATGGTCGCATGCCAGGCGATGTTCACCTGCAATAATCTTTCCTTCCGGGTGTTCCGGGAAGCGCTGAAGGCCGCGAAGCCTTATCAATCCAGCTAAGGCCCAGTTGAAGATGCCCGGCAGTTCCTCGGCAATGATTTCATCCCTTAAATGCGGATTGTGCATCGGCGTTCCCCTGAAACGCTCGTTAAAGGGTATAATCCGCAGGCGGTCCCATATGCCATTAGAACGGTCGGCAAAGGCAGGCAGAGAGTTTGACGCGAAAACGCAACGCGCGATTGCCGGTGCCGTCAACGGGTCTTTATTCTTGCGCTCCACGGGAATCGTTCCCCCGCTTGCCACATCCTTGAGGATGCCCTCGATCTGGTTAAGGCTGACATGACCGTCGCTCGTAGGCAGGTCGCCGACGATGTTCAGCAAATTTTCCGTTAAGAGGTGCGTGCTGTGTTTCTCTGTAAATTTATTCAACGGAAGGCAGCATACATTTGCGGGACCGACTACAGCTTTTAAAATTTCAGTGAAGGTCGTCTTGCCCGTCCCGGCTTCGCCGTAAAGGAGGAATATTACCTCGTAGCGAGTGTCGGGGACAAGGGCCAGCCCGCAGAGCAATTGAAGGATATTGCGTCCCTCCTGGAGCGGCTGCACTTCCATAATAAACTTTTCAAATTTTGGACATTGCGCATCCGGTTCGTAATTGAAATCCACGCGGAACGTGGAGAATAAATCCGGCGTGTGTTCCTTGATGACATCAGCTTGTGTGAGACCCGCGCCTCCGATCTTCCGTGCCGCCATCTCCACGTTTAAAATGCAGTTGCGCATGAACGTCCAGCCGGATGCCAGGAGTCCGTGCGGGAGCCAGCAGGGAAAAGGGAAATACGACGGGATCGTCGCGATGTTGTTCGACTCAAGATTGGCGATCACGTTATTACGGACGGAGCTGACTGCGTCGCAAGGAAACTTGTCGCGGAGGAATGCCATCACATCCGCTTCAAGGTCATCCTGCATGACTTGCAGATACGCGTTCTCCCTGTAAAAATACCACATCCCCCGGTAACAGCGGTAGAGGCTTTTGCCGGTGATGTTATGCTCCAATAAAAAAGCGTCGGCTATTTCCTTCGGCGTGAGGCGTTCGCCTCTTCGTCCTGTTTTCTTTCTCGACTGCGCGTTCTCGCGGTTGGCTTCGGCAGCGTGGCTCTTAAGCTGCTCTTTTATTTCCGCGATATCGGATTCAGACAAAGATGATGTTGCGCTGACAAGCTTCATCAGCGCGGTGCGGATTTGTTCCTCAGAGAGATTGTTTTCCCTCTGGATTTCAATCCAGTCAGACACGTCGCCTTTTTCCGGGATATCCGGTAATTCCAAGATTCGTATCGATCCGGCGTGTCCGTATATTTCCGAGACAATTCTCTCGACATGGCGCTTACCCGGTCCGTCATTATCGGGAATGATTACGACTGAACGTCCCTTCAAAAACTCCGTGTAGTTCGGCATCCATTTGCCAGCGCCGCAGGCATTGCAGGTCGCCTTGATGTTCAGCTTGAAAAGGTTGTCGACGTCCTTCTCGCCTTCTACAATGAAAATTCGTTCGCTCGTTAAATTTATCCATTCCGGCAGACGGTACAATGGCTTTCTGTTTAAGCCTTTCAAATTCCAAATCCATCCGCCCTTTTCATCCATGCGGCGCTGCCTGAATTCCTTGGGTTTTCCATTGCGGCCCGGTTCCAGTCGGACAACCTGGAATATGAGGTTGTTCGCTTCGTCTCGATAGTCATAGGTCGCCACGATTTTCTGTTTCTCATTCGGAAGATGATCTGCAACTTGACTCGGAGCCGGAACCGGAGCCGAAGGCTCTTTCATACCTGCATATTTCGCAAGCTCCAGAACGGCTTCAGTGAAATCACAGCCGCGCAGACGGCGTACAAAATCAATGCAGTCGCCGTGTTCTTTTGTGACATAATCATACCAACTGGCGGCGGTGATTTGAAAGCCGTTCGAGTCCGCGCCGGTACGCCATGGGCATGGAAACCTGTCCAGGTATCCCGATATGGGCTGCAATCCCAACGAAAGAGCAAAATCCAAGAGGTTGACGCTGAATTTTACGTCTTCTATAAACTTCTCAGAAAAATGTTTTTTATTATTTTTACTATCGCTCATTATTTGCTTTTACACGGAACGTTTGAAGTTGCCGATGGCAATATGTGGGATAGAAATGTTTTTCTTTCGCTGACTTGTTTCTTCTGCGCGCAGTTGCGGATGCCCCATGCGTCGCCTATGATAATCGCGGTTTTCCGCGCACGGGTAACGCCGGTGTAAAATAAATTTCTATGGTGCATATAACTATGTGCTTTGTGAATGACGAGAACACAGCATGGAAATTCCGAGCCCTGGCACTTATGAATCGAAAGCGCGTATGCCAGTTGTATGTCCTGCATCTCAGAGCTGCCCTTTTCTATTTCGACTTTCTTCCCATCAAAATCAACAGTGAGATTGCCTTTCTCATCCACATTGATGATATATCCAATAGCCCCGTTCATCACTTCAATTCCATAATTGTTTTTCGTCTGAATTATCTTGTCGTAGAGTAAAAAGGCTGGCCTTCTGTTCGCCGGGACTGGCGATGTTTTAATGTTCCAAAGTTTCTTCTGGATTATGCGCTGAAGCGCGATGTTCAGTTCCCTCGTTCCGAGCGGCCCCTTGTGTGTTGGCGTGAGCACTTGGACATTTTTCACCAGATCGAAGCCGAAGTCCTGGAGCTGATCCTCGACGAGTTTGCACAGAAATTTCTTTGCCTCCTCCGCGGACGTATATTTGTTCACCAGGTACCAGTCGCGACAGTGATTTTTGTTCGGAGCGCTTGTTGGACGAACTTCGCCATTGAGGATGGCCATCGAATTCTCCTTCAATGCCCCGGCTTGCCGCATTACTTCATCGAGGATGGTCGTCGGAATGACCTGCGACTGTATCAAATCGCGGAGGATGTTTCCAGGGCCTACAGGCGGCAACTGGTTATGGTCGCCGACTAAAACTACGGATGTTTTTTCAAGGTCTATCGATTTGAACAATTGCCATGCGAGAGGTACATCCACCATGCTGAATTCATCAATCAACAGGATGTCCGTTTCAATTTTATTGACGCTAAATTCCTTTCCGTCATAGCCCAATAATCGGTGTATTGTTTTCGCTTCAACTCCTACCACTTCCTCCAGACGTTTCGTGGCTTTGCCCGTGGGAGCTGCAAGGATTATTTTCTTTTTGTTCTCCTGAGCGGCTTTTACTATTGCGCTTACGAGAAAAGTCTTTCCGGTACCGGCACCGCCTGAAACTAAACTCAATCGGTAGCATATCGCGTTCCCCACCGCCTGGAGCTGCCTGGGATTCAGTTTTTGGGAAAGCTGCATTATGCTGCTGCCGGTGCTGTATGAAAAATAAGGGCTTGATTTCTTCCCAACTTTAAAAATCTCCGCAAGCTCTTGTTCCATTTTGAGAATATCGGAATTCGCCACAAGGATGCGTCCGCCATGCGACTGACATACCAGCAGTTTACTGTCCAACATATCATTGAGATATTTCTCTATCTGTTTTTTGCTGTCGAGAATATCCATCACCAACAGGGCATTAGCCCTCTCGATGAGTTCCTCGAATTCCACGTAACAGTCCCCGGCATCCAAGGCTTCATCGACGCAAAATTTGATTCCAGATTTTATTCTTGATGGATGATTTTTAGGAGTTCCCATTTTCCGGGCTATCTTATCGACTTTTTTAAATCCGAAATTCTTAATTTCCCTGACTAAGACATAGGGATCGGATTTTAAAATTTCGAGACAATTGTTGCCAAGTTTGTCGACCAGCGTAGCTACCTGATGATGCGTCAGTTCAAAGGCCGAAAGCCACGCTCTCACTGCATTGGTGCTGCGCTTGAGCTGCCACTCTTTTTGTAACAGTTTAACGGTGTCCATTGACACTTTTCCGGCCTTGGAGAATTCCTCCGGTCCGTTAAGGAGAGTGGATTCAAAACGGTTGCCGAAAGCATCGACCAGTAATCGCGCTTTCACAGGGCCGATGCCCTTAATATCGGGATGGTTTGCGAGATAGTTTATCAGCCCTTCATTGTCCATTTCCAAATCATGCTCAATGTATTTTACGACGAATTGTCGGCCATATTTATTATGGTCTATCCAGTTCCCGAACAAGACAACAAGCTGCCCCTCTTTGGCATAGAATTTTCCGCAGAAGATTATCATATGCCCGCTTGGCGTTTTCAATTTCCCCGCGGAGAAATCCGGCCTCGCGTAGAAAACTTTTTCGATTGTCCCGTTAAGCCTTGCCGGAGGGCTCATGTTATTGTTCATATTGATATTTTCATCGATATTTATTCTTTTATTCATTTGTGTATTTCCTGTAAAAATATTTTAAGTATTCTTCTACAAAGCGGCAGGCCGCCTGACGGTCTCCGCAAAAAAACACCGGGATTTTGAAATTGATGTTAATCGCGATGACCGTTGCCAGCATCGCATTTGGATGAACTCCGCTCCGGTAATTCCCTTCAATCAAATCACGGAGATTGCTTTCAATCACGACACATGCATGATCGTAATTCTGTAAAGAGCGAAGCTCCTGATAAAAGCGGTCATGTCCACGGAGGACAGTATTCACGAAATCGTCCAGCGTTTTACGCTCCACCGCCACCTTATTTTCGAAGCCCTCAAGGGAATAATCCCCCGCGTCCAGCTTCCTCCTGACAGAGGGAGAGGAAAACGCATACGCTTCCTGCTCCCTCGAATCGATTATGATGCACATTTTAGAATGGGATGTCATCAGTATCCGCGTTTTCAGTTTCACCGGTGTTCGTAGCCGGAATATCATCCGTCACGATACGGCGGTTGAAATAAATATTTTCATTCTCGCCGCGCGTGCGCTTGGTTATCTCCAGCTTCACGTCCAATAACTTTTCCAAGTTGCCAGGAAGCTCAGAAAGCTTTTCCAAATCAAGCCCACAAGTGTGTAGGTCGGATTTCAGCCACTTCAGATTTTCTGCCGAAGCCATCACATTGTTTTTCCAGAGCAACCTTCCCTGATGCGTCGGCGCAATTATTTTTAGCGTCCATTTCAGCATCGGATTGTTAGTTTCTTTAGTATGAGTCAATTCCAGCCGATCAATGCTGATTTGATATTTTCCATCCGGTATCGGTTCAAAATTCCGTTTTTCAACTTCCGCTGAAGCATACTCCTCGTCGAACTGTGTGAGGTCGATATCATTGTTCACGTTATTGTTTTCCGTCATAATTATTTTCCTTTTTCTTGTTTGTTAAATTTGGAACCGCGAAGCGGGTTAAAAGGCCAATTTGTGGCCCTCCTGATTTGGAAGTTCGTCCAATTTTATATTCGGATAATGGGAAATTACGTTTCCGGTCTCCGTATCCACACGCATCAGTTGCATGGCATACCTCTTTCTGCCGCAGTAATCATTGAGACGATTAAGGTCATGCATAGCTTTTTTCCGATAATTGTAAACAAGACTCGCAATCCGCCGCGATCTGCGGTCGTAAATTACCCATTTCCTGCGGATCATTTTTTAGCCTCCTGCTTTGGGGTTGCCGGGGCCAACGCATCGGCAAATGCCTTTTCCAACGACTGCCAGTTCATCGGAATTGTCTCAGGCAGTTTTCCCGTGCGGTCTCCTGCTTCGTAATCTTTTGTGGGCTTGGTTTTGATTATGCGTTTCCAGATGATATTGCCGTCTTTGTCCTGTGACTGCTGCAAGTCGAAAAAGAGGATAAAATCGGTCAGGCCGATGAGTTGCCTGCGTGCCTTATCCGGCAGGGTCGGAACAATTTTTGTAAATTTTCCAGTACGGGTTTCAATCTCTTTTTCAGTCGCATGAGAGATTAAAATAAGTCCCTGCGGCAGTGAAGCCAGCTTGTTTATCACGCGCCAGAATTCGCTCGAAACCAACGAATAGCCCAGCCCGTATGATAGCTCGCTTTCATGCTTAACATTGTTCTGTCTGCATACATGTTCAGAACAGAACCGATGGCAGCCGTCAATGGTGTCGACAACGATGCTTTTGAACTTATTATTCTCTTGTTCCACTGCCTTGCACGCCTCTAAAAATTCCGTCCAAGAGCGTATCGGAATTTCAAATACTGAGAGCGCGTTTGTTCCCGGTTCGCATGACAGGAACAACGCATCCGGGATTTCCGCGCAAAGGCTGGTTTTGCCCGCCTTCGGCATTCCGTAAATTAATGTGGTGTAGTCCGACAATGCGGTTTTCGGCATGGTTTTCTCTTTTGGCAATTGCATTTTCTCTTTCTCCTTATGTTGTTATTTGTTAAAAAATTGGGGCTTCTTGTGTGTTTATATTGGCTTCCGAAAGCTCCTCGTGCGGAGCTTTCTTCTCGTACATATTCTCGATGAGGTTCGGGTTCCCGCCGGAACTGCATAGCGCGTAATAGGCGCAGGGGCGGTTATACATAAAGCAATAGTCTGTGTTCATGTAGAACGCCTTCCTGCGCCGGGCTTCAAGCATCGCCTGGGAAAGTTCCCAAAGTTCTCCCTGAAGCTCAAGAAACTTGTCGCGGCTGATGTAGAGGATTTCCCTGTGAAACATCTGCGGGTCGGAGTATTTCTCTGCCAGCCGGACTTGAAACTCCTCATCCGTTTCCGGCATCTTGCGTTTCGCGGATGAAGTGCCGCTTTTGGATTTGGCTATTAACTCATTCCGGCGTTCCTCAAATTCCGCTTCGCTTTCGCCCTGGGATTGCTTGAGTTTTGCCTTCGCAAGGACATTGTAAATGATGCCCGAGATTTTGTATCCGAGATATTTCTCGACGTACCACGAGTAGAGGCATATCTGAAAATCCGTCCACAAACGGTCCAAATATCCGGCATCAATTTGCGATGCGGTTTTGTGTTCGAGGAGATAATAAGCATTGTCCAGCTTTACTATCCCATCGACCTTTCCGGCAAGGACGAACGTCCTTGATTCGGCTCCCGTTTCGGGATTGATTATCGGCCCGGAGAATTTCTGTTCAAGATGAACCACCTCGAACTTTTCATCGGGATAGCGTTGGGCGTAAGCCCTCATCATCGCCCTGGCAAGATGCCAGTCGGATTTCTCCCTTTCGTTTGCGATTCTGTTTACATATGCGCGGTCAATGTGACTAAGAACTTCATCAAGCCTGCGGGTCTTATGCCATAATTCCAGGCACTGATGGATTATAGAGCCGAACGCAAGCGATCTCTCTTTTTCTAACGGCACAAGCTCCTGAAAATACCTCCACTCACAAGCCTTCCGGCAGTTTCTGAACATTTTCCACATGGAATATGTAGTTATCATCTTTTCCATCAGAATATCTCCTTCCTGATTTTCCCGTTTCCGTAGCGAAGCGGAATATGAAATGGCAATATCGAAGCGGCACGTTGCCGCCGACACATCGAATAAGTCGTTATCATTTTTTCCATAAACTATTTATCCTTTCTAATGACAGATTTCTTTGACGAGCCGTTTGATGAGTTCCCTGACTTGATTTTCATTCAGGCGTTCTTTGATGATTTCAAAGACCTTGTCTATTTTCTCGATTTCTTCTGCCGCGAGTTCCAGGGATTCCTTTGAACCTTTCTGCGGTTTTACAGTCTTGTTGTAAGCTAAATTTATGGTCATCTGTCCAGTCTTTACCGCTTCTTTGATTTCTTCAGGGGCATTGTCCATCACCGTTCTTGCGCGTTCAACTTTGCGATGATTTATACCGAGAAGAGCGGCCGTTTCAGATGCTGTTTTTCCCGAAACACCACATGGAGCTTCGGAGATGCCTTGTCTCAAATTGGCATTCTTATCTTTCCTCTTATCCAACTCAGCAATGCATTTGATTATTTCCCTGTCGGTAAGATTACGGCGGTTCCGCTGACACTTGATTGCATATTCCAGGGCAGCTTTTTCATCCGCGAAATCTTTTAACACAACCGGGATTTGAAGAAGCCCGGCTTTATTCGCGGCCCTCAATCGGGTATGTCCGTCAATCACGATTGAATCATGGCTTTTCCAGAGGACGATGGGCTTGCTCTCATCAAAGCCGTTCTTCTGCATGTCCCAATACAACTCCTTGACAATTTTATCGCTGATCGGGAACAAATCCCTGAACGGCGAAGCCGTCTTTATGTCTCCTGTAAACATTTGTGTTTCCTTTTTAATTTCGTTTTGCGTTCTTTTTCTGACTTAAAACACTCCTATCCTTCTACTTTTTATTGACGCTTTTTTGCGTGATCTGTCCCCCTCTAAAGCGTCGATGGAAATGTTTTTTACCGAATTTCACTATATGGACACAGGGAAAAAGCTTTCTTGAAGCTTCAAATTTTTCTTGAGCCGTATGATTTTCCGGTATATGCATTTCCGCGTTATGTTTTTTTCCTTCATGAGTTCTTTGATGGATTTGTTTTTTAATTCCTCGCAAAATCTCTGAAGGCTTTTCGGAAGTTCCCTGATGACGGCATTGATATTCAAGGCAAGGTCGATATCCCAATATGGATCAGGCCAGTAATAAGAATTGCAGCGCAGTAAATGATCATTGTCAATGAGGTTTATCAGTTCCTCAATATCGCCATCGTCAAGTTCGACCGGTATGTTCAGCGAAAGGCAGCATTTATGCCAATTCCTTGATTTGCGGTTCCGTTCGCGGAATATCGTTTTAATACGATTATTGATGATGCCTGAGATAAAGGCCTTCTCGTTTTTAACACTTTCCCTGAGATATTTCTGCCCCTCTAGCGCGGCAATCATTAATTCCTGTTCAATGTCCGGCAGATCGCTTTTGGTAAATCCCGATTTGCCGATGGCCTTCATAGCCGCCCAATGAACCTGTTTTACTATTTCCGGGTCGATCCCTTCATAAGAATTTTTTCCCGACATGAAAAATGTCTCCTCCTTTGCCCGAGTGCCTTGGTGCGAAAGGCGCGGATGTTTTCCAACGCAATCGGATATTTTTTATATATGGGCCTTCCATGAGCTTTATGGTGTAATTACACCCAAAAAGGCTTTGAAAGGTTTACAAGGGAAGGATGATTATTTGCAAGTCCATGTTTATGTGAACTTTATGATGTTGAGGAAATTCTGATTTTTTCCCAAAAAAATAAAAAGTCCCCGGTGTGCTTACACCGGAGGCAAATCTTCAGAGCTTAAAAATGCTTAAATATATTTGATATCGCTGATATCTTTATTTATTAAGGGTAGGGGGATCTTCCCTTTGTAGGACTGGGTACTGTAGGTATCGGGCCTGATCTGGAATTTGCAGGAATACACCTTTTCTTTTTCGTCCCAGTTTATAGGCAAATCTTCAAGCCTAAAAAAATCTTTCAGAGTTTTGCATAAATCGCGTTTCTGACATTTTCTGGCATTTCCGGCTCCAGGTGCATCCCATCCGAGTTTAGCATTGTTTTCTGCAAAATATAAAAGCAATTTCCATTGTGCATTTGGTTTGGTTCCCTTGCGGTTTGACATGCCCATCTGCCTGAAATCAAATCTCATTTGAAGATTTCCAATCCTTACAAAAATATTTTGCCTATCTATAAAATGAAGTTTCAAATCTTCCCATTTGGCATCAGGAGGGGTTGGGAAAAAAACTGTTTCCGGTTTACAAGGCTTAGGAAGAGTTTCCAGTAACTGAGCGAAAATCTCCTCGCTTTTCCGATGCGCGTTTATTTCCCCGTCCTGATTGAAAAAGATTTCTTCTCCGAGGGAAATGTAGAGGGCTTTCCGGGAGTACAATAATTGTTCTGCCTGGAGATATAATTTCTCGCGGGTCGGACACATCAGGATAAAGGGTTTATCGTGGAGTAGGCATAAATGTTTTACGGTTTCAACCAGTTCCTCTCTGTCGTATGGAAATGAAATGTATGTCGGAAACACCATCCCGGCCAGCGGTATAAAATCTCCGAGCCGCCATGTCATGCAGCAATCTTCCATCTCGCTTTCGCGGTGTTCGATATTGAACGCGGAACATATTCCTTTATGGAACTCGTGGCGGTATAAAGTGTAAATCAGGATATCTTGTTCCGTCAGCGGATATGAAAGCTCTCCATCGGGGCAAGATGCCTCAAGCCCATCTTCATCGGCATTCTCAAAAACCTCCCGCCAGCATCCCTCTTTGCACATAGTTTTGCACTCGACAGAATCGCTTTTTTCATCTGTCAGACAAAGATATTTGTCCCGGAATTTTTCCCATCCGACCCATTTGCCGTAATAATGCCGCCAGTCATGCCAGGCCGCTGACTGCTCGCGCATATTCCCTAAAAAATTCCAGAATTCGCAATCATTCATAAAACTCTTTCACCTTTCTGATGATAAACCCGCGCCTGACCAGCAGTTCTTCTACAATTCCGGCATCGGCATCGCGCTTGTATTGGGCGTTGTTGCCGGGGCCGAAGTTGATGACGCGGGGTGTTTTTGAGTCCGAGAATTTAATCAGCAGACTGGCTTTAATAAGTTTCCCCCTGGAGGGCAGAGAAGCTTTCCGGGCCTTGAAAGACGCAAAAACATCTTTGGATTTGTGTGTCGCTGTCTCTCGGTGAGGCCCTCCATGCAATACTTTAAGTTCCTTGAGTTTCACCCACTCCAAACCCTTGATGTCTCCGCAAAACAAGGACATATGGCCAAGTGTCCGCAAGGGCTCCAAAGTAAACTTGCTTTCCACCGAGAAATAATTTTTATCCCCGAAAAGATGAAGGCCGAATTTCACCCGGTAGAGTTCCTTCTCGCTCTTCGAACAGGCATGAATTTTGATTTCCCCAAGACCGTGATTATAAACGAGGACATCATACTTTTCCAGCCGCTGAAGAACACTTACCGATTCTCCATCAGCTTCGATTAAATCCTGTCTTACGTATGGTTCGCCATGGCGTATCAAAAACCATATTTCATCGGCTTTGACATGCACGGATATTCTGGCATAACGCCCGCGCCGCCTCTCATAAAACCACTCGTTTATATCCTTCTCCAGAGGGGCAATTGCTTTTTGTGAGAGTTCCTGAAAAGTGATTGGCGGTTCCTGCAACGTCTGGTAATAATCGAAAGAACGAAGGCGGGAAAAATATTCTTCCTCATGAATACTCTCAATGATTTTATGATTGCGCATCCAGACTTCCACCACCAAGTCCGCAGATGAAGCATCTTTGCTTATGGCGGTATCGATCTCGGTTCCTTCGATTTTCCGCTGGATGGCATCAAATCCCGCAGGCGTCAGGAATTCATCAATATGAAACAGGGCATCAGCCAGTTCTCCGGGAGTGGAAGAATCAGGGGACAGCAAAATCCTGCTCAAGCTTTCATAATCCAACTCCTCACGTGAGTCATGTTCTGGTATTTTGAAATCGCGTTGTCGAAAATAACCCTCATATGGTTTCAAAAGCGATATAAGGTTTTCACGGCTGATCTTCCGGAGTATTTCAATCTTCGAAAACCGCCGCAGATTATACGTCTTCATAAATCCTCTCATTTTTATTATGTTTGGGGTTTTAATACATCGGCCCTTGGACCAAGGTAGTTCATTTCCTATCTGTAATTAACACCTTATCACATTCCATTTCTTGTAATTTGCATAAGAGTCTTTCAACGTGCTGGAAAACTTTCGAACTCACTAATCCTTTTGCATCCTGTAAATATAAAATGCCATCTTCGATTCCCTGTGCCAATTCCGCGACGCATTCTTCCTCCGTCCGTTCCCTGCTTGTATTATTAAGGAGCCTGGAAAGTTCTTCCCTCAACTTTTTTGATATGTCTTTGCAGTCATTCCCGGCCCAGAAAGATTTCTCCGAAGAATCGAGGATTAGGATAATTTTGCACATTCCCATTTCCAGTTTCCGGCGCAAAGCCTCCTCCGGTGACTTTGGCGATGGCCATCCGTGTGCTTCAAGCTTTTCCTCGTTGTACTCGGCGCAATTTAAAATTGCCATGCTTATATTAAATATTCTCGACATGTTTTTTCTCTCATTGATGATTCCAGCAAAAAAAAAAGACGCAAACACAAATGGTGAAAACACCAAATTTTATGTTTGCGTCGCCACTTAAAGGCTTGCCGCTTTTATGAAAAACGGCTTCCTTTCCGATCGGACCCAATAGCAAATATCGCTTCCATTTTATTTTAAACGGAAACGATTTGCAATCTTCTTTTTTACTCAGCTAATCACATATCTCGACCTCATAATTTATTATTTGTTAAACCAAGAGCCGTAAATGAAGTCCACCGAACTTCTCGACAAAGCCGTTTTCAAAACATTTCTCATCGCGTTTTGTTCCGGAGGGTGTCCGGGGCGCGTCAGCGGCATTTTCAGAAAATTCGCCGTGTTTCTCGCGGAAAACACCACAGTCAGGAAGTTTTACAATTTTCTCAATTCCGGCAAATTGCCGTGGAACGCCCTGTGGGAATTTCTTGTCGGCATGATTCCAAGTCCCGATGTCGACGGAAGGCTTTTGATCGCTCTGGACGACACCCTTTACGGCAAGACCGGAAAAAAGATTTCCGGATGCGCCACTCATCATGACCATGCGGCGAAGAAGAATTCCTCCGAGTGGGTCTTCGGACACTGCCGCGTCATTGCGGGACTTCTTCTTTTCGGTCACGGACGCTGGGCATGCCTTCCTTTTGCTCAGAATCTTTATACTCCTCTCGCGAAGTCTGTCAAATCCAGTTCCAAACTTCGGCACTCCGAATGGCTCAAGACAAAGTCCGGCATCGGCGCGGAACTTGTCCTGAGAATAATTTCCCTCTTCAAACGCCCCGCTCTCATCGTCTGCGACAGTTGGTTCGGATGCAAGCCGCTTCTTCAAGAGGTCAGGAAAAACTC
>Ga0209417_1004830_pt1 | contig 15639 bp, 16 predicted proteins | sample RifGroF2_FD_184002 | JGI IMG/M metagenome (GOLD analysis project Ga0209417, IMG submission 184002) | Groundwater microbial communities from Rifle, Colorado, USA - Groundwater F2 (SPAdes) (version 2) | ecosystem: Environmental > Aquatic > Deep subsurface > Groundwater | place: Rifle, Colorado... | reverse complement strand
ATCTCGGTCGGTTACCAGGTCGCCTTCATGGCACCGACCGAGATACTGGCAGAACAACATTTTCTAAAGTTGCGCGACTGGCTGAAACCGCTCGGCATCGAACCGGTCTGGCTCTCTGGCAGTTTGAAGAAGAAAGACAAGACTGCCGCTGCCGAGCGCATCGCGTCCGGCGACACCATGCTCGCCATCGGCACGCATGCGTTGTTTCAGACCTCGGTCGAGTTCAAGAAACTGGGCTTGGTCATCGTGGATGAGCAGCACAAGTTTGGTGTGCAGCAAAGGTTGGCGCTGCGCGGCAAAGGCACCGAACCACACCAGTTGATGATGAGCGCCACCCCCATCCCGCGCACATTGGCCATGAGCTACTACGCCGACCTCGACGTCTCCGTCATCGACGAATTGCCGCCCGGCCGCACGCCCATCGTCACCAAACTGGTCAGCGATGCACGGCGCGAGGAAGTGTTCGAGCGCGTGCGCGCCGCCTGCATGGAAGGTCGCCAAGCGTATTGGGTATGCCCGCTCATCGACGAATCCGAAGCACTGCAATTGCAGACCGCGCTGGAAACCTATGCCACGCTCACGCAGATATTCCCCGAACTGCGCATCGGTCTGGCCCACGGCAAGCTGAGCAGCGCCGAAAAAGCGCAAACCATGGCCGCGTTCAAGGGCGGCGAGCTGCAGCTGCTGGTTGCCACCACCGTCATCGAAGTCGGCGTGGACGTGCCCAACGCCAGCCTGATGGTGATCGACCACGCCGAGCGCATGGGACTGGCGCAACTGCACCAGCTGCGCGGCCGCGTCGGACGGGGCGCGGCGGAGAGCATGTGCGTGCTGCTGTTCCAGCAACCGCTATCGGAACTCGCGCGCGCACGGTTGAAGATCATCTTCGAGAACACCGACGGTTTCGAGATCGCGCAACAGGATCTGAGATTGCGCGGCCCCGGCGAACTGCTGGGCGCAAGACAGAGCGGCGTGCCGATGTTGCGCTTCGCCGACCTGGGCGAGGATGACAAACTGCTCGACAAGGCGCGCGACATCGCCGACGAGATGCTGCGCGATTTTCCGCAGGAGGCACAGGCGCACTTGCAGCGGTGGATGGCGAATGAGCCGGATTATCTGCGGACATAAAAAAATACCGTTCGTGTTGAGTCTGTCGAAACATGAACGACCAATGCTTACCATATTCCGATCCGAGCGCCGTTCGTTCCTTCGACAGGCTCAGGACGAACGGAGTTGGAGGGCTCAGGACGAGCGGCTTGACGTTATTAGCCCCGCCTCAATAGCGTAAAATCCACCCCATGAATATTTCCGAACGCCTCTCTTTATACATCCAGCTCACCCGCCTGCACCGCCCCATCGGCATCCTGCTGCTGCTGTGGCCGACGCTGTGGGCCGTGTGGATCGCAGCGGAAGGGCAACCTTCCTGGCTCATCCTGTTCATCTTCACCCTCGGCACCGTGCTGATGCGCTCTTCCGGTTGCGCGGTGAACGACTACGCAGACCGCCACATCGACAAGCATGTGAAGCGCACGCAAGACCGCCCGCTCACCAGCGGCAAGATCAGCGAACGCGAAGCGCTGTGGGTCGCCGTGGTGCTGGCGCTGGTCTCGTTCGCGCTCATCCTGCCGCTCAACCCACTGACCTGGCTGATGGCCTTCCCCGCCGCCTTCCTCGCCGCGAGCTACCCCTTCACCAAACGCTTCTTCGCCATCCCGCAAGCCTACCTCGGCATCGCCTTCGGCTTCGGCATCCCCATGGCCTTCGCCGCCGTGCAAGGCACGGTGCCGGCAGTGGCCTGGGTACTGTTGCTCGCCAACGTGTTCTGGGCCGTCGCCTACGACACCGAATACGCCATGGTGGACCGCGACGACGACATCCACCTCGGCATCCACTCCTCGGCACTGTTCTTAGGCAAGTACGACGTGATGGCGGTGATGGCGTGCTACACCGTCACCCTGCTATTGCTGGCGGTGGCGGGACTAATGGCGGGATTGGGGATCGTCTACTTCGTCGGCCTGATCGTCGCGGAAGGCATCGCGCTGCATCACTACCAACTCATCAAAGACAGAAGCCGCGAGAAATGCTTCGCGGCTTTTTTGCATAACAACTGGTTCGGGGCGGCGGTGTTTGCGGGGGTGGTGGGGGATTATTTGGTGCGGTGATGAGTAGGGCGCAATGCCCGTTTGTTATTGCGCCCTATGCTGGCTGTGCGCCTTAGCGATGATTGTTGTTTCAAAAAGGATTCCGCGTGTGTTTCACGTTGTATTGATGTACTCCTTTTAATGCCTTGCCCTTAAACCATACATCATTTGTTTTCTTGCGTGCATGTTCATGCAGTAATTCTATGAACTGCTCGATATCTTCCTTAGCCGTCATTGCACTTCCGGGCAGAACAAGGTTATCAAGAGTAGTAGCTGGAAACATGGAAATTGCTTCCTCTGGAAAGTCTATTGGCCCAATTTTCTCAGTCTTTGCATGCGCAATTAAATCACGGAGCTTCTTCAACTTATTAATAGTGCTATAAGGCCGAGCTGTTTCATCCTGAGCCGGCAGCTCAGCTATTTCCATAACCTTTTTCAGTTTGCCTTGAAATCCTCTATATGGCTCCTTCCTAAAATACTCTCTTTCATTCTTCCACACTTCGTAACCGAGCCGCTCCCCTGCAAAATTTAAATAGGCCTCCAACGTGTGCAAGGCAAAAACCATAGCTACTAGCTCATCATAAAACGAGCCTTGGTAATTAGATGTTGCATGTTCAATTTGCCTCTCAACAACACACCAGAGTTTTCGATGCAAGAAGCTTTCGCCTTCGATGCGTATGCTAGTCATATCAAATTGAAGCCAATACGTGCCGGGGTCGAATTTCCCATACACATTCAGCCCGCACTCACGGCCGCATCTGCTTCTGATGCTCCGCTAGCTGCGCGGCAAATTCTTCCGGCGATATCGCGGCATCATGGTTCGTGTCGATGTCCTCGAATGACGGCGCGTTGGCCAGACCGCGCATCTGATAACCTTCCTGCAAGCGTTTGGTGATGCGCGCGGTGCGGGCATCGGTGAATTCCGCCTCGGTTACCTTGCCGTCCTTGTTCAGGTCGAATTCGGAAAAATCAGGCCTGTTCCCCTGCATCCCCCCGCCCGCGCTAGGACCGCGCGGTCTTGCGGCCTGCGATGAATGGCCTGCCGAAAATTCTTCCGCCGATATCTTGCCGTCGTGGTTCTGGTCCAGATCGGCGAACGACAGCGCATTGCGCATTGGCCTGCCTTCGGCTTTGAGCTTCGCGCGCACCGCATCGAATTCGTCTTTGCTGACGATGCTGTCGCCGTTCTGGTCGTAGGCGGAGAACGAGATCGGACCGCGGGCCGGCGCTTGTTCGGATCGCGCTGCCGTTGAAAAGATTGTGAGCCCCATCGCAGCCGCGATGGCAATAGAGCGAATTGCTTTGCAAGTATTCATGAGATCACCTCCGGATATTTATGCATGTACGAATCTGTAGCTATCGATAATCAGCGCGACGACGATGGCCGGCAGGCCAAACACCCTCCCGGCAGCACCAAGGATAAGTCCTGGCAGACTGCTTGAACGGGATCAACCGCCCGCTTGAATATCCCACAGACAGACCTGGTCGCGCCCGCCCGACTTTGCGCATAGCAGCGCGTGGTCCGCTTTCTGGATGGCGTCTTCCACCGGTTCGTCCGGATTCATGCTGGCCAACCCAAACGACGCCGTGATGAAAATCTCGCTGTGCTCCTTGAGCTTGATCGGCAAAGCCGCAAGCTCGGTGCGCAACCGGTCCACGATAGCGTAAGCCTCCTGTGCTTCGGTATTGGGCAGGCAAAACAGAAATTCTTCTCCGCCGAAACGGAATATCGTGTCGTAGCGCCGCATCTTCTTGCTCAGGAAATGCACGGCAGCATGCAGCACGCTATCGCCCGCAACATGGCCATAGGTATCGTTGACCTGCTTGAAATGGTCGATGTCCATCATGCACAGGCAGCAGGGTTGGCTATTGCGCAGCATGCGGTCATGTTCTTCGAGGAGTTTGAAGTGCATGCTGTTGCGGTTGCGCGCACCCGTCAGGTGGTCCACCTCGCACACGCGATTGATGATGTCCGACTGCAGCCCCCTCACTTCCAGCTTGAAGTGGATTGCCATATCCATGAACTGGTCATACTCGTCCGGCGCCACCGGCTGACCGGCATTCCTTTTTACCAGCAGTTGCCGCGCGTAAAGGTGCATGTTCTCGTGGAACTCGCCGATATTCCTGAACCAGGGGCCGTCCTGCAGGTCGGGATGCGGCTGACCGTAATACCATTGTCCGAAACGGCATTGGCAATGGGCATCGGCCTTCAGGTCGGCCGGCGATGGCGCGCTGCCGCTCACCATGGAGCGGTGCAACACCTTGAGCCAGGAAGTGTGGTCCATCAAACCCGCATCCAGCTCGCGCAGGATTTTCATCAGGGAGGAAGAAGACTGCTGGGCGGAAAGTGGCATGTGTACCTGTATTTCGATGTAACCAGAACCTGCACATTATAAACGCGCCTGCGACTTGCGGCCGCCTGATAGCCGAATACCGGACTGATCAAGTGGAGTAGGCATGACTGGTGTCCGCATTGAAACCACTCTCGCCCACCGCGTGGGCACTATGTGCCCACCCTGCCCGGCTCTGGCTGTGAACATTTGAGTGTTCCGTACAGCCTGTTTACATTTGCCGACTCTTTACGTTTTGCTGATACCCCATCCAACTAGCCAGATTGGCTCGGTACTTCCAGTATGCCCATATCAGCCAACCCATCCCGGCAAATGAGCCAAAGAATTCCGAATAGCGTCCCTGGATCAAGAAATACACACCACCACCAACTGAAATTAATGCGACTGCTGCAGCGGAAAATACGACTACCCTGAAATGAAACTGAGCACGTTTATCTATCAGGTTCGGATCTCGTCCAACGGAATACAAGGCTGCCCAAAGAAAATAGAAACCCCACGTGACAGCTAACACAGCCAAGTACTGGCCTGTTTGTATCGACACGTAGGCAAAAAACATCCATGTAAAAATAATCAGGCCACTAATTATTTTGGAGGGGTTCCTCATCTAAAACTCCAAATGGTTAATGAGTATGCTCAATACTGGCCACGCATTCGTTGGCTACCGGCATAGTATGGAGCAAGCGCCATGCTGGCCTGCACTGAAATAACCTCAGAACTGAGAAGCCGTTTCTACCGCTCATTCTTCCAGCAAGCTGCGCAACATCCACGCATTCTTCTCGTGAACTTCCATTCTGGCAGACAGGAGGTCAACGGTAGGCTGGTCGCCTGCCTTCTCGGCGATGGGCAGCACTTCGCGCGCAGTGCGCACTACGGTCTCCTGCCCGATCACGAGTTGCTTGATCATCTCTTTCGCGCTCACTGTGCCGCTGCTGTCCTTGATGCTGGTGAGCGAGGCGAATTCCTTGTAGCTGCCCGGTGCGGGATAGCCCAGCGCGCGGATGCGTTCCGCGACGAGGTCAACGGCATTCCATGCCTCGGTGTACTGCGTCATGAACATGATGTGCAGGGTCTGGAACATGGGGCCGGTGACGTTCCAGTGGAAGTTGTGGGTCTTGAGGTAGAGGGTGTAGGTATCGGCCAGCATGCGGCCCAAACCTTCGGCGATCTTTTTGCGGTCTTTCTCGCTGATGCCGATGTTGATGGGTGTGGATTTGCTCATGATCGTTCTCCTTGTTCGTTGATGAAAAGGGTGATGCCGTCATGCGACTGTCTTTCCGCAACCGTGATGGTATCACCCTTGCCGCTCACACCGGCAACGCGCGCTGCCCCACCTGTTTGCTCATCTCGTTACGCTCGGCGGCGTAGCGCCCGGTAAGCACGAAGCCGCTGATGCACTGCTCCGCATCGATGAACTCCATCTTCACGCCATCGCTGTTGGAGCGCAGTTGCCAGGTGCCGACCGCATCGCGCGCCACCGGCAGCACCGCGACGGGATGCGCGGGCGTTTTGACCACCACCGGCATGGCCGGGAACACGACCGGCGTCTCTTCGCCCGCCAGCGTCTTCGCCAGTGCGCGCGCCGCGTGCATGATGGGCAGCACGAAGGGTTGCACCTTGCCGTCGATCTCGGCGCAATCGCCCAGCGCGAAGATGGCCGCATCGCTGCTGCGCAGGTGTGCATCCACCTTGATGCCGCGATTCACCGCCAGTCCTGCCTGTTGTGCCAGGGCGATGCGCGGACGCAGGCCGACGGCGGAGAGCACAAGGTCGGTTTGCAGTTGCGCGCCATCGGCTAGCGTAAGCAGGTAGCCGGATGCGGCGCGATCCACGCGACTGACCGAGGTGCCGAAGCGCCAATCGACGCCGAGTGCAGCCAGCGGTGCGAGCAGTTGTTGGCCAGCCTGTTCCGGCATCAGGCTGGCGATGGGCCAGGGACCGGGATCGATGACGCTGACGGCATGGCCCGCCGCCGCGAGGTCGTTGGCGAACTCGCAACCGATGAGTCCGCCACCCATGATGGCAACTTCCGTTCGCATTGAGCCTGTCGAAATGTGCTCATTGGAATGGGCTTCGACAAGCTCAGCCCGAACGGTATTTTTATTGCCGAGCAGACCGCGGAAGCGCGCATAGTCGGCGATATCGTTCACCGACAGCACAGCATCGGCGGCATCGCCCTGCACCGGGATGCGGATGGGGTCGGCCCCCAGCGCGATCACCAGCCTGTCGTACTCCAGCGCACCCGAGGTGGTATCGAGTCTTTTGTTCGCGCGATCGATGGCATGGACCTCGGTATCCACCAGCAGTTTGATGCCGAGTTGCGCGGCCATGTCCGCCGCCCGCGTCAGCACCAGCCCGGCGGCATCCTTGCCCTGCGCCAGCGCATTGGAGAGCATGGGCTTGGAGTAGTAATCGCCGCTGTCGCGCGTGACCAGCGTGACCGGGATGTCGCGATCCAGCTTGCGCAGTTCGCGGATGACGGAGTAACCCGCCAGGCCGCTACCGAGTACGACGATTCCTTTGTTATCCATGTCCATGCTCCCTGTTTTGCACGTTGTCAGACTTCGATCATTTCGAAGTCTGCTTTAGCAACTCCGCAATCCGGACAAGCCCAGGCTTCCGGAATGTCCGCCCACTTGGTGCCGGGCTTGATACCTTCTTCCGGCATTCCCTTGGTCTCGTCATAGATGAATCCGCATACCACGCATTGCCATACTTTCATGTCGTTCTCCTTATTCGTTGGTTGATATCAAGCCGTGACCTTCGCCAATTGGGCGCGGTACTGGTTGGCATGGCGTTCTTCCACCTTGGCCAGTGCCGCGAAGCGCTTGGCCGCTTTTTCCAGCGTGGCCTTGAACATCTCGGCGTGTTCCTTCGATTCATCGATCTGCTGCTTGATTTCGGCCGTGGCGGCATCGTGGCCTTCCTGCTGCGCGGTCTTGAGGAAGCCGGGGTACATCTCGGTGTACTCGTAGGTCTCGCCTTCGATGGCCATCTGCAGGCAGCGCTCGGTGGTCATCTCCGACTTCGGGTACAGCAGGTCGAGGTGGCCCAGCGCATGCATCACTTCCTGCGCGGCGGTCTCTTCGAATACGCGCGCCACTTCCTCGTGGCCTTCGGCGCGGGCGATGGCGGCGAAGTAGCGGTATTTGGTGTGCGCCATCGATTCCCCTGCCAGAGCGGCTTCGAGATTGGCGTGCGTCTTGATATCGGGTCTTTGCATGGTGTTCTCCTTGGTTGGTTGATCGGTGGCGCGTTGCCCACGGACGCAATGTAGGCTTTCGCCGCCCATCAATCCAATTGATTGTTTCAACCGGAGTGATTTATTATGCAAATCACAAAGCCGCGTCATCCCGACGCAGGCCGGGATCCAGCGTAGTTATTCAACATGCCTTTGGTTTTGTCCTGCTTTGCAGGATTTATTCAGCCGACTGGATTCCGGCCTGCGCCGGAATGACGGCTGCAAGGAGAGCAGCATGACCCTCAACGAACTGCGTTTCATCGTCGCCGTGGCACAGGAGCGCAACTTCCGCCGCGCGGCGGAGAAGGCTTTCATCAGCCAGCCCGCGCTGTCGCTGGCGATACAGAAGCTGGAAGAAGAGCTCGGCCTGAAAATATTCGAGCGCGGCAAGAACGATGTCACGCTCACGCCGGTCGGCAGCGCCATCGTGGAGCAGGCGCAGCGCGTGCTGGAAGAGGCGGAACGCATCCGCGAGATCGCCGCGCAGGGCAGGAATCAGCTCAGTTTCCAGATTCGCGTCGGCGTCATCCACAGCGTCGGCCCCTATCTGCTGCCAGACCTCATCCCCGCGCTGAAGAAGGTCGCGCCGCAGATGGCGCTGGAGGTGGAGGAGAACATCACCGCGAATCTGGAAACCCTGCTGCGCAACGGCAAGCTGGACGTGATCGTCATCGCACTGCCCTTTGGTGATGCCAGCATCCTCACCCATGCTTTATATGACGAACCGTTCGAGGTGGTGGTGAACAGCGAGCATCGCTGGGCGGAACGGCGCAGCATCAAGGCGCCGGAACTTGCGGAAGAAAAAGTGCTGCTGCTGAATTCCGGCCACTGCTTCAGTAACCAGGTGGCCGAAGCCTGCCCCGATCTCAGCCGCAAGGGCGCAGAGATACAGCGCGGCACCTCGCTGGAGACCATCCGCAACATGGTCGCTTCCGGCCTCGGTGTCACCGTGCTCCCCGCCTCAGCCAACGCCGCGCGTTATCGCAGCAAGCTGCTGAACGTGATCCCGTTCGCCAAACCGGTGCCGTCGCGGCGCATCGCGCTGGCCTGGCGCAAGAGCTTCGCGCGCACGCAGGCCGTCGAAGTGCTCGCGCAGGCCGTGGCGCAGGCTAAAATCACCGGCATCCATCATCTGGAGTGAATATGCGCGACCAACCTTACCGCCGGAATCCGCTGCTGCGCATGAGCTACAGCCTGATCGCGCCGCTCTACGACCTGGTCATCGAGCGCCCCATGCGCGAGTCTCGCAAAAATTCACTTGCCGCCTTGCCGACGCACGCGCAGAGACAAGTGCTCATCAGCGGGGCGGGTACCGGGCTGGATCTGCCCCTGCTACCGGCACTGCACCGCTACACCGCGCTCGATTTCAATCCGGCGATGCTGGCGCACGCCGTGCCGCGCGGCAAACATCTGGAGGTGGATTTCGTACTGGGCGACAGCATGGATTTGCCTTTCGCCGATGCGCAGTTCGATCATGTGGTGCTGCATCTCATCGTCGCCGTGGTGCCGGAGCCGCAAAGGTGCCTCAGCGAGGCCGCGCGCGTGCTCAAGCCCGGCGGCACCATCATCCTGTTCGACAAGTTCCTGCATCCCGAACAGCGCGCACCGCTGCGCCGCCTGTTCAACGGCCTCACGCGCCGCTTTGCCACGCGCATGGATGTGGTGTTCGAGGAAGTGTTGCGTGCAGCGCCGGAACTGCAGGTGCTGAGCGACAAGCCGGTCATGGCGAACGGCTGGTTCCGCGGGATCGTGCTGCAGAAACCTCAGGAACCGACGCGGCGGCAGTAGCAGTAGACAAAAGACTGCTTCGCCCCCGCGGGCGTCTGGTGCAGTTCCTTGCGATGCGACAGCAATTCAAAACCGCCGCCGAACTGGTCGTGCAGCTCGCCCGGGCTGTAACGCATGACGGGCAGACCGCTGCATTGCAAAGGGCCGTCTTCGGCGAAGGAAGCGACGATGACATGTCCGCCCGGTTTCACCGAACGCATCACTGTGCGCACATAGACGGCACGGTCTGCCGGGTCGGTGAGGAAGTGGAACACGGCACGGTCGTGCCAGATGTCGTAACGGTTGGCGGGCAGATCGACCCGGGTGATGTCATCCTCGATCCAGCGTACCTTGCTCTCCTGCGCACCGAGGCGATTGCGCGCCGTTTGCAGCGCCGCGCCGGAAAGGTCGAGCACGGTCAGATCGCTATAGCCTTCCGCCACCAGGTCGTCGACCAGCATGGAAGCGCCGCCGCCGACGTCGATGATGCCCGCATCCGGAGACGCACCCGTCGACCTGATGAGATCGAGCGAAAGGTCTGCATGCGGCTGGAACCAGCTCACCGCATCCGTCGCTTTGGTCGAATAGACCTTCTCCCAGTGTTCTTTCGAATGCATGTCAGCCTCCCTTGCGGATGTCACACCCAGTCTTTGGGCACCAGATATTTGTCGTACAACTCAGCTTCCGGCGTGCCCTTTTCCGGATGCCAGTCGTAACGCCATTTCACCAGCGGCGGCATCGACAGCAGGATGGACTCGGTGCGGCCGTTCGATTGCAGGCCGAAGATGGTGCCGCGGTCGACGACCAGATTGAACTCGACATAGCGGCCGCGACGATACAACTGGAAGTCGCGCTCGCGTTCGCCGTAGGGCGTGTCTTTGCGCTTCTCCAGGATGGGCACATAGGCCGACAGGTAATGGTCGCCGACGCTCTGCTGGATGGCGAAGCAGGAAGCGAAATCCGGCTCGGAGAGGTCGTCGAAGAAGATACCGCCCACACCGCGCGGTTCGTTGCGGTGCTTGAGGAAGAAATACTCGTCGCACCACTTCTTGTATTTCGCGTGGAGCTCCGGATCGAACGGGGCGAGCGAGTTCTTGCAGATCTGGTGGAAGTGTTTCGCATCTTCTTCGAAGCCGTAGTACGGCGTGAGATCCATACCGCCGCCGAACCAGAATACTTTGCTGCCGTCGGGCTTGTGCGCCATGAACATGCGCACGTTGGCGTGCGAGGTCGGTGCATAGGGATTGCGCGGATGCATCACCAGAGACACGCCCATCGCTTCCCAGCTACAACCAGCCAGCTCGGGGCGGTGTTGCGTGGCTGAGGCCGGCATCTTGTCGCCCTGCACATGCGAGAACGCCACACCACCGCGTTCGATCACATTGCCCTCTTCGATGATGCAGCTGATGCCTTCACCCTTGCCGATACCGCCGCTGCCGGTGGCACGCGTCCACTTGTCGCGCAGGAACTTCTTGCCATCGACTTGCTCGAGGCGTTCGACGATGAGTTCCTGCAGTTCGAGCAAGTAGGTTTTGACGGCGGCGCTATCCATTTTCTCTCCGGTGGCTACGTCATTCCGGCGAAGGCCGGAATCCAGTCAATCAGACATTTCTCCGCAACGCGGAGACAAAACCTAACTGCATATTTTTTACAAACACTGGATTCCGGCCTTCGCCGGAATGACGGGTTAAAAATTATTTGCGCACGATTCTACCATCCGACCATGCGCGTATCGTCGAAGGTTGTTTGCGTTTGCCCACCCGGCCGCGCAATACCCACACTTTTTTTCCAAACATTCGCCGGCACTCGGCATACGTTTTCGCGGGGCGCATCCCGCTACGGTTGGCGCTGGTGGAGACCAGCGCGCTGTTTGCGCTACGGCAGAGTTGTCTGGCGAATGGAAAAGCCGTGAGTCGCACCGCCAGTGTGGCGTGCTTGCCGCGCAGCCAACGCGGGCAGGAGGGAAGTACCGGCATCAGGTAAGTGACGGCCTGCACTTCATCATTCACCATCGCAACCTGCTCGGCAGGCGTCAGAGGCTGCAGGTAACGTGCGACTTGCCGGTAGTGCGATGCAATGAGAATGAGGCCCTTATGCCGGGGGCGCTGCTTGAGCTTGAGGATGCGCTGCACTGCCTGGCGATTGGCGGGATCGCAGCCGAGCCCATAGCAGGATTCGGTGGGATAGGCGATCAGGCCGCCGCGTTTGAGGTGGGCTTGAAGACGGCGTGAGGTAATGGCTGAACCAGGCAAGCGCACCTCGCGTTATGGAGTCTCTGCTTTGATCCGTTCGTGGTGAGCTTGTCGAACCATGAACGAATATACACCTTGATGTCGTTCATCCTTCGACATAACCAGCGACTTGCCCGCTTGCGGGCTTAGTCGAATGGCTAGTAGTCTCATCAGGCTCAGGACGAACGATCTCTTATTTTCGGCCGATGGCGCGATAGCCGATGTCGCGCCGCATCTGACTGCCATCGAAATGGATCGTATCGGCAAACTCGTACGCGCGCTTCTGTGCCTGCTTCACCATATCGCCCAAGGCCACCACACACAACACGCGTCCACCGTTGGTGACCACCTTGCCGTCCTGCATGGTGGTGCCGGCATGGAACACATGCGCGTCTTCGAGTTTCTTCGGCAACCCGGTGATGACATCGCCCTTGCGCGGCGTGTCGGGGTAGTTGGCGGCCGCCATCACCACGCCGAGCGCTGTGCGGCGGTCCCATTCCGCTTCCACCTTGTCCAGCGTACCGTTGACTGCGTGCTCGACGATGGCGGCGAAGTCGCTCTTCAGGCGCAGCATGATGGGCTGCGTCTCGGGATCGCCCATGCGGCAGTTGAATTCCAGCACCTTGAGCCCGCCGTCCGGCGAGATCATCAGCCCCGCATAGAGGAAGCCGGTGTAGTTGATGCCTTCGCTTTCCATGCCGCGCACCACGGGCTGGATCACTTCGCGCAGCACCTTGGCGTGAATGGTCGGCGTGACCACCGGCGCGGGAGAGTACGCGCCCATGCCGCCGGTGTTGGGACCTTCATCGTTGTCCTTGAGGCGTTTGTGGTCCTGGCTGGTCGCCATCGCCAGCACATTCTTGCCGTCGACCATCACGATGAAGCTGGCTTCCTCGCCTGCGAGGAACTCTTCGATCACCACGCGCGCACCGGCATCGCCGAGCTTGTTGTCGGAGAGCATCATGTCGACGGCATCGAACGCTTCCTGCTTGCTCATCGCCACGACCACACCCTTGCCCGCCGCCAGACCATCGGCCTTGATGACGATGGGCGCACCGTGCTTCTCGACATAGGCTTTGGCCGGAGCAATCTCGCTGAAAGTCTCGAAGAACGCGGTGGGGATGTTGTGGCGCGTCATGAAGCGTTTGGCAAAATCCTTGGAAGATTCGAGCTGCGCCGCTGCCTTGGTCGGGCCAAAAATTTTCAGGCCCGCAGCACGGAACGCATCCACCACACCCGCCGCCAGCGGCGCTTCCGGGCCGACAACGGTGAGTTCGATGTTCTCGCGTTTGACGAATTCGATGAGGTCGGGAATGGCGGTGATGGCGACGTTCTCCACGCCCTCTTCCAGCGCGGTGCCTGCATTGCCCGGTGCGACGTGCACCTTCTGCACTTTCGCGCCCTGCGCCAAGCGCCAGGCCAGCGCGTGCTCGCGACCGCCGTTACCGATAACCAGAATTTTCATAACAACCTCAATGTAGGGTGGGCACGATGCCCACCGATCGTCAGCGTGGGCATAGTGCCCACCCTACATGTTAATGACGGAAGTGACGGAAGCCGGTGAACACCATCGCCAGCCCATGCTCGTCGGCAGCAGCGATCACTTCTTCGTCGCGCATCGAGCCGCCCGGTTGGATAACGGCTTTGGCACCGGCGGTCGCCAGCACGTCGATGCCGTCGCGGAACGGGAAGAAGGCGTCGGAGGACACCACGGAATTGTCCAGGCTCAGGCCGGCGTTCTGCGCCTTGATGCTGGCAATGCGGGTACTGTCCACGCGGCTCATCTGGCCCGCGCCGACGCCCAGCGTCATGCCGCCCTTGCAGAACACGATGGCGTTGGACTTCACATACTTCGCCACGCGCCAGGCGAACAGCAGGTCGGTGAGTTGTTCCTTGGTCGGCTGTTTCTTGGAAACGACCTTGAGTTGCGACAACTGCACGTTGAGTGCATCCGGTGTCTGCACCAGCAGGCCGCCGCTCACGCGCTTGAAGTCATACTGGTTGTGCGCCTTGGACAGCGGCACGCTGAGCACGCGCACGTTCTGTTTCGCGCCGGTGATCTTCAATGCGGCTTCGGTGGCGCTCGGGGCGATGATGACTTCGACGAACTGGTTGGCGGTGATCTGCGTGGCGGTCTCGGCGTCCAACTCGCGGTTGAAGGCGATGATGCCGCCGAACGCGGAAGTGGTGTCGGTGGAATAGGCCAGCTTGTAGGCGTTCAGTGCGTTGTCGGCGATGGCGACACCGCAGGGGTTGGCGTGCTTGACGATGACGCAGGCCGGTTCGTCAAAGGTCTTCACCAGTTCCCATGCCGCATCGGAATCGCCGATGTTGTTGTAGCTGAGTTCCTTGCCCTGCAGCTGGGTGTAGCCCGCGATGCCGCCGGGCAGCGCGATGAGGTCGCGGTAGAACGCGGCCTTCTGGTGCGGGTTCTCGCCGTAGCGCATCTCCTGCACTTTGGCGAAGTTGAAGTTGACCTGCGCCGGGAAGTCGCTCTTGCTGCCGTCGCTGTTGATGGCGGTGAGGTAGTTGCTGATCATGCTGTCGTAGGCGGCGGTATGCGAAAACGCCTTCTTCGCCAGGTCGAACTTGGTGGCGGCGGAGACTTCGCCCTTGTTGGTCTGCATCTCGGCCAGCACATCGGAATAGTCTGCCGGATCGGTAACGATGGCGACGTGCGCGTGGTTCTTGGCAGCGGAACGCACCATGGTCGGGCCGCCGATGTCGATGTTCTCGATGGCGTCTTCCAGTGTGCAGCCGGGCTTGGCGATGGTGGCCGCGAACGGGTACAGGTTGACGACAACCAGATCAATGGTGGGGATGTCGTGCTTCTTCAGGGTGGCGACATGCTCGGGCAGGTCGCGGCGCGCGAGAATACCGGCATGCACTTTTGGCTGCAGCGTCTTCACGCGGCCGTCCAGCATCTCGGGGAAGCCGGTGTAATCGGCGACTTCGGTCACGGGCACGCCGTTGTCGGCGAACAGCTTGGCCGTGCCGCCGGTGGAGAGGATCTTCACGCCGAGGGCATGCAGTCCTTTGGCGAATTCGAGTACGCCGGACTTATCCGAGACGCTGATGAGTGCTTGAGTGATAGCCATTTGGTTTTCCCTGGATTGTTTTTGATTATTTGATTCGGTGATCCTGCATCTTCTTGCGCAGGGTGTTGCGATTGATGCCGAGCAGTTCGGCGGCGCGCGTCTGGTTGCCGCCGGCGTGGTGCAACACGGTCTCGATCAGCGGCTTCTCCGCGCAACAGATCACCATGTCGTAGATTCCGCACGAAGGTTCTTCACCGTCGAGGTCCTTGAAATAGTCATTCACCGCCTTGCGTACATGTTTAGCGATGTCGTTCTCGTTGATGGCGCAATCTTCTGTCATGCCGCATCCCTTTCGTACAGCAGTCGTTCGCTGCCGGCTTTTTGTTCTTCAAAAAATTCCTGTACTGCACGCGCCTGTTCGTCGACGCTTTCCAATTGATTCATGCGATGCCTGAACACGGCAGAGCCGGGCAGCCCCTTGGTGTACCAGGAGATATGTTTGCGCGCGACGCGCAGGCCGGTGTATTCGCCGTAAAAGTCGTACAGGTCGGCAATGTGTTCGACCAGTACGTTCTGGATCTCTGCCACATGCGGCGACAGCAAGTGTGTGCCGGTATTCAGAAAATGTTCGATCTCGCGGAACAACCAGGGGCGGCCCTGCGCGGCACGTCCGATCATCACCGCGTCGGCGCCGGTATGGTCGAGCACGTATTTGGCTTTTTCCGGGGTGGTGATATCGCCGTTGGCGATGATGGGTATCTTCACTGCGTCCTTGACCGCGCGGATGGTGTCGTATTCGGCATCACCGGTGTAGGCGCAGGCGCGGGTACGGCCGTGGATGGCCAGCGCCTGGATGCCGCAGCTTTCGGCGAT
>Ga0209417_1004829_pt1 | contig 15641 bp, 17 predicted proteins | sample RifGroF2_FD_184002 | JGI IMG/M metagenome (GOLD analysis project Ga0209417, IMG submission 184002) | Groundwater microbial communities from Rifle, Colorado, USA - Groundwater F2 (SPAdes) (version 2) | ecosystem: Environmental > Aquatic > Deep subsurface > Groundwater | place: Rifle, Colorado... | reverse complement strand
CATCTCGGGCGCAACCACCTACACGGCCCCGAACCGCTGGGATGAGTACGCGGTGGTATCCGCTGCCATCAAGCTGCGTCGCAAGCTGCGACAAGACGTGTCGGACCTGGAAGGCGAGCTTGCTGCGCTTGAAAACCGCATCCGCAACTTCGCACCCCGGCGCAACATGGGGGCCGCTCCCCGCTTCGTGCGGAGGGCGCGCTGGTGAAACCGAAGATCATCCCTTCGTTCGGTCTTACCCCGGTGCTCGAGCGCGACACGGGCGAAGCGGCTGCCGATGAGGTGCAGGGCAGGCTTGCGCGGTCGCTGGACCAGACGAACCGCAGCCCTGGCGTCAACCGCCACCTGGTCAAAGCGGTGGAACTCCCCGGCGGCGCAACCGCGCTCCCCATCTCTCACGGGCTCGGCACGGTGCCGACATCGTGGGCAGTGGCCGGGATGCGCGCGAACGCGACCGTGTGGGAACCTGACCCGACCCGCCGCGATGAGAGCGCGATCTACCTGCTCTCCAGTGCATCGTGCGTGTTCGATTTGGAGGTGTGGTGATGCCCAAGCCCGTGCGCACGCTGCTGCCGGTGCCCCTGGGTTCCCTCGACCAGAGCACCCCACCGACCATCCTGCAGCCCGGCAAGATGGCCGCGCTCATCAATGCGCATGTGGAGCGGACGGGCTCTTACGAACCCCGCCCCGGCTTCGTGGCAGCGTCCACGGATGGCGTGACGAGCGGGCTGGCGGAAGTGTTCTCGCACGATGACCAGTTGCTCGGGCATGACGGCTTTTCACTGGTCACGCTCGATGCCCGCGCCAGCAAGTGGTTCGCGGTTGGCAAGGTGCCCGAAGCGCAGGTCATCGAGACGATGCAGGGGCGCCGCGACAACTACAACCCCGGGGTTGTCGCCTACCGCGAATGCGACGTGATCCAGCACAGCACCACGCGCGTGCTGGCCTACTCGCACTATGAGGGAACCACCCTCAACATCTACTGCGACGTGATCGACACGGTCACGGGCGCACGCGAGCGCACGCTGATCGCCGCGGCTCCTCTGCAGGCGCAACAGCGGCTCGTTTGCCTCACGAACTACGCCAAAATTTACACGGTTTATCAGCGCAGCGCGACCGTCATCAGCGCGAGAGCCTATGACATCGCAACCCGCACTTGGGGCGCAGCGGTGGACTTGTTCTCGGCCGTTGCTGTGGCCGCTTCGGTGCCCTGGGATGCGTGCGGTGACGAAGAGTACATCTACCTCGTCTGCAACGACGCGACGGTTCCTGCTGCGATTACCGGCACCCTGTTTCAAATCGACAAGACGTTGGCCGTGGTCAATTCGGTCAACGTTGGGGTGGTCGCTGGCATCTGCTGGGCCGTCGCCTCGATGGACGACATCAACAGGGTTTGGGTCGCCTGCGACGCGGGGGTCGGTCCTGACCTGAAGTTCGCCTGCTACCAGACCGACCTGACCGTCAACGTCGGCATCACCAACGCACTCGCAGGCATCAGCGCGCCGCGCCGCATCGGCATTGCCGTCATCCCAAGCGACCCGACCAAGGCTCACATCGTGCTGTCGTCGGTTCCTAGCAGCGCGGCATCGGCCGTGATCGGGGTCGAGGTAGACCACGCGGGCGGCCATGCGCTGACCCACACGACGTATAACGTTGACGCGATTTCCCGGCCGATTTGGTACAACAACGCGCTTTATGCGGTGCTCGTGCTCGACAAAAACACGTCGCACCAATACAGCTACCGCGTGGTGGACACGGGCGTCTGGACCACGGCCACGTTGCCCGAGCTGCAGAAGACCGCCTACCTCTGCCAGTTGCCGCAGGACTCGAGCGGGCGCAGCCTGACCCCCGCGCGCGTGGTGTGCCGCGTGTGGCCGAACACGATCGCGCCCATCGACTACATGCTCAGCGTCAACCTCCGCGCCTCTGAGCTTGGAGAGTACCTGACCTGCATTCCGCGCATCCCCGACGGCACCATCAACGGCGGCGCAGGCGTGGACATTGTGAAGTTCAAGTTCAAGCCGCAGGGCGCCATCAAGCCCGTGCGGTACGGGGACGTGACCCTGCTTTCGGGCGGAGTGCCGAGCCAGTTCGATGGCACGCGCATCACCGAAGTGGGCTGGAACTACTACCCGCGCTTGGGCGGCTTCACATCGGCCATAACCCTTGGCGGCACAATGACCCCGGGCGACGTGTACGCCTACGTTGCCGTCTACGTGTGGATTGACGCGACCGGCGCGCGGCACTGGTCGGCACCAAGCGAGCCCATCAACGTCACGGTGGGAGCAGGAGACGACAGCATCACCGGCCGCGTGGACACGCTCACGCTCACCGAGCGCCAGCGCATGTGGCAGGACGATGCCCCGGTCCTGATCGAAATCTACCGCACCGTGCCGAGCGGGGTCGAATACCACTTGATGACCACGCTGCGGAACGACCCGAGCGCGGCCTACGCCAACTTCACCGACCTGGGCGCGGACGTGTCCAGCAACCGCATGGTGTACTCCCGCGGCGGCATCATGCCCACGGGTTGCCCGTCATGCTCGCTGCACATGGGCGTGCATCAGGGGCGCCCTTGGAGCGTCCCGGCCGACGACCGCGCGACGATCGTCTTCGGCCATCAGGCGCTCCGGGGCGAGGCGCCGCGGATGCCAGACGGCTTCGCGCTCGCTGCGGCCGATGGCGGGAAGTACACCGCAATCGGTTCGCTCAGCGACAAGTTGATCGCGTGGACCGCGAACGGGGTCGATGCGATCTATGGCAGCGGGCCGAACCAAACCGGAATCGGTTCGAGCTACACGGAGCCGCAGCCCATCTCCCGCGCGGTCGGTGCGGTGGACCATCGCGGGGTGGTGCGCCACCCGGGCGGGTACCTCTTCGCGCACGCAAGCGGCATCTGGTCGATCGGCTCTGACCTGTCCCCGACGCTCATCGGCTCGACTCTGTGGGACACGCTGGTGACCTACCCGAGCGTTGTGGCAGCGGTCTGCGATGAGGCTGAGCAACGTGTGGTGCTGGCGCTGTCCAACGGCAGCACGGCCACTCTCGCCGCTTGGTACTACCCGTTCGGCATCTGGACCACGTGGCCCGTCAAGAATCTCGGCGGGACCGCAGGCTACCCGATGAGCTTGTGCATGTGGCGCGGGGCGCTGTCCTGGTCCGATCCGATCTACGCCTACACGGCCCGGGACATGGGCACGTCGCGCGCGGACCCGGACGGCACTTTCCCCCTGCTCACCATCAAGACGGGGTGGCTCTCGCCTTCGGGGTTGCTCGGCTACTCGACCGCGTGGCGGTTCGGCATCCTGGGGACGCGCAACGCCGCTACCGGCATCGGCGCGACAATTGGCTACGACTACTCGACCAGCGGGCAGACCTCGCACACGTGGACGGCTGCCGAGACAACGGCTCTGGCGCTCACCAACCGGCTGCAGCTTCACGTGGACTCGACGCGGCCCGAATCGGAATCGTTGCAGCTCACACTGGTCCTGACCCCGGACCCATCGGGCGGCACGGGGCTCGGCATTCGCATTGAAGCAATCACGCTCGAAGCCGCACCGCAAGAGGGCTTGTTCGAAGTGCAGGACGGAGCACGGAGGTAACCATGGGAGACTGGGCAAAGGCAGGACTCGTAGGCGGCGCCGCTGCAGGGACCGCGGTTTCCCCTGGGGTCGGCACGGTCATCGGCGGGCTGGGCGGATACATGCTCGGGGGCATGCTCGACGGGTCGGGCGGTGGCGCCCAGGCCAATATGTACAACTACGACTGGCGTGCGGCAGACGTCGCAGCCGCCCAGCAGTACATGGCCCGCGCGCAAGAGCAGTCGCTTGCCAACGCGCTGATGGCTCAGGCACAAGGACAGGGCCCGAGCGTTGCCCAGCAGCAGCTCAGGATGGCCCAGAACGACGCTGCAAGCGCGGCCAATGCCCAAGCCGCATCGGCCCAGGGCGGGGCACTGGGGGCCGTCCTGGCGCAGCGCGCGGCCATTCAGCAGCAAGGGCAGGCGAACCAGCAAGGCGCGCTTGCGGCCGCTCTCGCTCGCAATCAGGAGCAGCTTGGGGCGCAGGCGCAGCTCGGCAATCTCTACGGCCAGATGCGCTCTGGAGACTTCCAGCAGCAGGAGCTTTCGCAGGGTCGGCAGCTCGGTATCGGTGACCAGTGGCAGCAGATGGAAGCCACGCGCCAGCGCCAGCGGTCCGGCGAGCAGCAGGCAGAGGCGGACAAGGAAGTCGGAATGATGGGCGCCATCGGTGGCGCGGCCGGCGGCTTTTTGAAGGGCGGTGGCAAGTGACCGTATCCATCCCTGAAGATGCCGAGAGAAACCTGCCCCCGCTGAACCTGGGGCAGCCAATCCCGCCGTCGAATGCCGGGCAGATGCCGCCCCCGCCGCCCCCTGCGGCGTTGCCCGGGGTGGTCGTGTCCAGCCCGCTGATTGGAGGCGGGGTCGTGCAGGCTCCGCCGCCGCCGCCGGCCGAGATACCATCTTTCCGCGGCAACCTGCCGATGGGCGGCTCGTACGGCTACCTCCCGCCTCCTGCTGCCCCGCCCGCGCCTACGCCGCCCCCCGTGGTGACGATGGCAACCCCGGGCGGGGGACCGCCGCAGCAGGGAGGCCAGAACAACGGGCCGATCAATCTGTCGCAGCCCTTGACGGTTCGCACCCCCGGAAGCCGGGGAGGCATCACCGCGATCGGCAAGGTCGGGCAGCAGACCCTTCCCGCACAGGCGGCGGCGCAGCGCGAAGGCGAAGAAGCCAAGGCCGGCGCCATGAACGACGCGGCGAACCGCGGCTACCAGACCGCTGCGGCCATGTCGATGGCCCAGGACCGGGAAGAGGAATTCCAGCGCAGGGCGGAGGAAGAGCGCGCAATCCAGAATCAGGCGCGGGACCGCTACTACCAGCAGATCGCTGCGGATGCCGAGCAGACCAAGACCGAGAAGGTGGACCCGAACCGCATCTTCACGGGTGAGAACGGCTCGACCAATAGAATGCTTGCCATCATCGGCGGCGCGTTGGGTGGCTACGTGCAGGCGCGAACGGGGCGCAATCCCTTCATGGAGTCGATGAACGCGACGATTGAGCGCGACATCGCGGCGCAGAAGTCCGAGATCGAATCGGCGCGCGACAGCCGCAAGGCAAAGCAGAGCGCCCTTTGGGGCGATGTCGAGAAGTACGGCAGCAACGAAGCCGCACTGATGAAGCGCAGAGCCGATATGTGGGATGCGGTAGCCCAGCAGGCTCGCGGGTTCGAAACGCTCGCCAAGTCCGACCTGATGAGGGGCGACGCACAGGCAATGGCAGCGGACGCGGAAGGTCACGCGCAGGAATGGCGGCTCAAGACCGCCGAGTGGATGGCGGCGCACACCGTCGCGCCGAGCGGTGGCGGAGTGAGGCTGAACCCCGCTGCGCTTCGCGAATTCTACGCAAAGAACGGCAACCCGCAGGCACTCAAAGAGCGCTATGAGGCGGGGATCAAGATGGGGCTGAGTTCTGCCGATGCAGCGTCCGCTGCGTTCGAGGGAGCGAACATCACGAACAGCCAGAGGGATGACCAGTTCAAGGCTGGCCTGGAAGGCGGCTCTGGCAAGGGCATCAACGAGCAGACGCAAGCCCTGAGCAAAGCCGAGATGGCGGCGGAACTGCCGAAGGCCGAAGCCAAGCTGACGAGGCTCAAGGCTCTTGTGGACAAGTTTGGCGATGACCTTCCAGGCGTCGGCCCGATCAAGATGAAGCTGGGCAAGGACTGGAAGACCTCTTGGCTCCTGTCTGACGAGGGCAAGCAGGTCCAGCAGGAAATCATTGGCGCAGTCAACGCGCACTTCAAGGCTACTGGCGGGTCCGTCATCACAGAGAGCGAGGCGCCGCGGTTCTTCATGGAGATTTTCGGACCCGACATGGACCCCAAGGGTGTGAAGCAGTGGATTGAAAAGGCCGAGCAGGAGCAACAGGCTACGAAGGCTACCATCCGCGCCGGCGCATCTCCCGCGGCTGCTGCCGAGTATGACCGGCGCAAGCAAGCGGCGGGAGGCATCACGGGCGGCGGCAACTACGGCTTCAAGGCACCGGGGCGCTGACCATGGCAAAGGTGCTTGACCCGACCACAGGCCAGCCGGTTGACCTTCCGGACAACGAAGCGCAGGCCGCGTTTCTGGAGGGAAAGGCTGGTCTGGTCGGTGACAAGATTCCTGTCCGCGATGCCATGGGCAACGTGGGCACGGTCCCTGCCGACCAAGCGCAAGCCGCGTTGCTGTCGGGCAAGTACCGCCTCGCATCAGACGATGCGTTGGCCGAAGCAGAGGAAAAAGCCAAGTTCGGCACCACAGAGCAGAAACTGCAGACGTTCGGTGAAAACGCATTCAACGAGGCTTTGCTAGGCTTCGGCAACGCTGCGATGGAAGGCGTTCACGGTCCCGAATGGGCGCAGAACGCAGCAGCACGAAACCGGACGAACAAGTTTGAAGCGACGGCCGGAGCCGTTACTGGCATGGTCGGCCCGATGTTCCTGTCCGGCGGCGAGAGCCTTGCCGCACGCGGTGTGTCCGCTCCCATGCGGATGCTCACCGCTGCGGGCAGGGGCGCGGAGAACATCACCGCTCGCGCCCTTGCCGGGACCGGAGGCGGAACGCTTGCGGGCATCGCCAGAGCCACGGTCCCGCGCATGGCCGGCGGCGCAATCGAGGGCGCGATCCTGGGAGCGGGTCAGTATTCGACGCAGACCACGCTCGGCAACCCGGATGCACGCGCGGAAGAGCTGATCGCGATGGGCGCGCTCACAGGCGCGGTGTTCGGTGGCGCGATCGGGCTTGGGGGATATGGCCTGCGCGCAGGTTCCAATGCCCTCCGGCGCGGCATCGGCGGGGCAGCAGACGGCACGGTGAACCTGGCCGAAGCCCTCGCCAACCGAGGCAAAGAGACGGCGCTGCGGCTCGAGCAGGACGCGCAACGGGTCTTGCAAGAGAACAAGGGCGCCATCGGGGAATGGGCGACTGACCGCGCCTTCAAGGCTACGGGCGGGCTCGGCAAGAAAGGCGATGCGCTCAACGCGCTTGAGGGCGAAGTCCGGGACAAGGCTTCGCAGATTGCCTTTCACGAAGCACCGGCCGCACTGAAGCGCAAGCCCGGTTCGATTCTCTCGAAAGAGGAGCAGGCCGAAGCGTTCGCGACGGTCCGATCGCAGTACGGGAAGAAGATCGGTGACACGGTCAAGAGGGTGGACGAGCTTCGGTACAAGCCGAACCTGTCGCAGATTGTGGACGACATTCGAGAAAACGTCCTCACGAAGCTGGACACAGCTTTCACACGCACCGAAGCGGAGAAGATTGCCCAAGAACTGCGCGACGTGGAAACCCACTACGGGGCGATCTGGAAGTTCGACAAGAAAGCCGGGGAGTGGGTCCGCAAGCGTCGCGCGATGACGCAGACGTTCGAGGATTTGCACAAGTCCAGGCGCGCGTTGGACGACAAGATTGGTTGGACCAAGCGCGAAGGGCTCAAGCCCTTGGAGCAGGCCTACCGCGACATTCGCAGCGGGCTTGAAGATGGCTGGATTCGAGACGCGGAAGCCATCATCGACGCGCATGGGAAGAAGCTCACCAAGGCAGGCGATGCCAAGGGCGCAAAGGCTATCGCTGGGCTCGTGACGGACTTCCGCAGCGCGAAGGTTGGCTACCGTGCGGCGGCCACACTGCAAGACGCCGCGGACGATGGCGTGAAGCGGCTGCTGAAGAACCGCACAGCGGGCTTGTCCGAGCACCTGTCTGGCATGGCCGGCGGCTTCGCTGGTTCGCTGGTCGGTGGCCCCATTGGCAGCGTCATCGGGGCAGGCGTAGGCGGGGTGGGCGCCTGGGGTGCGAAGCACTACGGCGACCAAGCCTTGGCCGCGATGGCCTACAAGCTCTCCAAGGGTGCATCGGTGCGCGAAGTAGCGGCCGAGATGAACCGGCAGGTTCGCGACGGCGTGGCCGGCTACCTGGAGAAGTCCAATCTTGGCCGGCAAGCCCTCGACGCTGGCCGGCGGGTGCTCGATTCCGGGCGCGAGTCGGGCCGCAAGCTACTGGCCGAAGCCAATGACATGCGCCGCATCGCGGGCGATACCGCATCCCGTGCTGCCACGGGGACGCGCCGTCTGGCGCAGCGCGGGGCGGTGCTATCGCTGCCCGAGTACACGCAGACCCGGGCCGAGATCAGGGAGCAGAAGGACCGCCCCGAACTACTCGCCGCGTCGGTGCAAGCCACGGGGCTGCAGCACGCCGAACCGGACGTGGCGAAGGCCATGGTCAGCAACGCGCGCCGCATCAACGATTTCCTAGACTCCAAGCTCCCGCAGCAGAGCCTACGGCCGAGCCTTGCGGGGCCCAAGATGCTGCCCCCGACCGGGCAGGATTTGGCGAAGTTCAGCCGCTACCTGCGCGCGGCCAAGGACCCGCTTTCGGTGCTCGATGACCTGCGAGACGATGACCTTTCGCCCGAAGCGGTGGAAGCCCTGCGCACGTGCTACCCGCAGTTGTACGGGGACATCACGGCCACGGTGATCGACGCGGTGGCCGATGCCGGCGAGTCGATGCCCTACGAGCGGCGCATCACGTTGGGCCTGCTGCTGGGCGTGCCGACCGACCCGACGCTGACCCCCGAATACCAGCAAGCGATGGCAGCCGCGGACGCTGCCCCGATGCCGACGCGAGGCAATCCAGCCCCGCAGCCCAACCCCAAGCCCGCGCCGTCGCGACAGACGGCAAGCGAAAGGATTGCCTCCCGATGAGTTCATTGGACGAGATTCTGACCCCCGTTTCGGCGTGGACCGATGTGCCACGCATCCAGCGCGACATCGACACCTGGACCGCGGCGCAGCGCGATGCGTTCCTGCAGATGCTGCTCAACCGCACGGAGTACGCCAAAGACAAGGCCGCGGCTGACCTGCTCGCGCTGGTTGGCGACGGCACCTGGGCCAAAATCACCAGCGACGGCGGTCTGGCCGTGACCTGCACCAACAGGAGCGGCGCCAAAATCGAAGCGGGCTTTGTGGTCGAGCCGTACCGCGGGTGGGACGTGACGGATGCCACCGGGGATTTTCTTGCGGTGGACTCGGTAATCGGAGCCGACACGACCAACACCGACGCGGGCATCTTGTACTTCAAGGTGGTCGATGCCGGCGCGGACAACACGATCGAAGCCTATTCGGATGACGCACGGACGACCAAGGTGGCAAGCGGCACCGACGTTGGCAAGGCAGGAGGGGTGGTCGCGCTCGCTGAATTCGGCGGCTCAGGCCTTACCAGCCTGAACGTGACCGTTGATGTTGGCGTATCGCCCAGCGCGACGGCCTACGCCACGTTCGGCTCCCTGTCCGGTGTCGTGCTCGCCACTACCAGTAGCATCGTCCCCTGCGGTGTCGTGTACGAGGACATCGAGGACGGCGCTTCGGGCTGGATGACGATCCACGGCAAGACCATGGTTCGCTTCACCACGGACAACCCCTTCAATGGCTACCTCATCACCAGCGCAACGGTGGCCGGCAAGGTGGACGTGCTGTTTGACCTCGACGCGACCAAAGTGCAGCGCGCGGTCGGCTACTGCCCCGGGCGCGGACACGTGGCTGGCCCCGGCATCTATGGCGCTTGCATCCTGACCCTTGGCAGGACGTGGGGAGTCTGATCATGAGCAAAGCATCTCCGATTCTTCGCAGCGAAGCCTTTCACAACGAGTCGGCCGCAACCCGTTACTGGCCCAGCGAGGACGGCGCGCGGCTGCTCGAGCGGTCCGACCTGGTGCTGTACTTCGCCGTGTCCGGCGGGGTCACGGTGACGATCGAGTTCGCCAACACCCGGGACGACAACAGCGCCCCGTATTCGACCGACTGGCAGGACGTGACGGAGGATTTCAAACTGGTCAGCGGCAAGCGCGGGGTCACGTACGTGGACTGCACTCGGCAGGGTGTCATCACGCTGCCCCGCGGCCGGTGGCGCATCAAGCGCGTGACCAGCGACGCGACCAATGACAGCCTCTTCGTCGCGCAGTCCGAAGCCGCCGGTGCTGGCGTCGGGCTCATCGCATCCGTGGACGCGCTGGCCTGTGCCGAGCGTCGCGCGGCTGCTACGACGACTCTGGCGAGCGACCCGCATGACCTGACCGCTGCCCCGTTCAGCGCAGGGTTCACGGTGGACACGGACGGGGTCTACAAGTTCACCTGCGTCGGTGATGCGGTCGGGGACTTCGTGCTGCCGTACCTGCTCAAGGGCATTCACTACCCCTACGCCATCAGCCGAATCTGGGCGACCGGCAGTCCTGCGGGTGCGAAAGTGACGGGCTACACCCGATGATCGGGATCGGTTGCGGCGTGGCATTCGGGGGTGGCTCCCCCTCCCCCTGGACCCCGGCGGCGTTGGGGGCCGATCTTGCTGCGTGGTACGACGCTACCTACGGCATCACACTCAACGGCAGCAATGTCGCGTTGTGGCTCGACAAGAGCGGCAAAGGCGCGACCGCATCACAGGGGACGGCTGGCGACCAGCCCGCGTTCACCGCATCGTGGCGCAACGGGATGCCCGCGCTTGCTTTTGCCGGCGATTGGTTGGACGCCACGCTATCCGCAGCCCTGACCAACGCAACGATCATCGTCGCAGGCACGTTCGCAAACAACAACAACACGGCGGCGGCGCTGACGATAGCGGACGGCAGCATCAATACAGGGTGCTGCGTTTGGAGAGGGACGAATCAGCTCATTGCTCGGGCTACGTGGCGCGACGCCGTGATCGCGAGCACAAACGATCCATGCGTGGTGTCGGGTGTGATGACAACCACGCGCTCTGATGTGTGGCTCAATGGTGTGGCCGGGACGCCGTATGTCGGCGCGATCGCCCTTGCCGCATCCCCTCGACTGCTAATCGGCCGACAGAACCCCGCGGGCTCAGCGGCTCTCACTGGCGCTATCGCAGAAATCATCGTTGCCGCTGGCTCTATGTCTTCTGCGAATCGTGTGCTGTGCGAACGATACCTAGGAACCAAATACGGGATCGCGGTGGCATGATGAGACTGGCAATCCTGCTCGCATTCCTGCTCATCGGCTGCACCCCTCTCGACCAGTGCCCCTCCTGCCCGCGCGCACCGGAGCAGGCCGCAAGGGTGGTGTGCGTGGACGAGGCGTTCGGGGACGATGCCGCATCCGTGACCAGAGCGGTACAGCGCTGGGACGCGGCCTTGTGCGGGGTCGTGCGGGTCACGAGCCGCGTGGTCGACCCCATCACAGAGCCGTGCAGCCTCACGGTGTTGAGGGTCGATCCATCGTGGCAATGGGTTACCGCACGACCCGCAAACGCCCCCGGCTGGTGCGACCCTGCGCGCGGGCTGGCGTGGATCGTCACCCCAAGCGACGTGCAAGCCGTGGCAGAGCACGAGATCGGGCACCTATTGGGAGCCAGCCACGACACCCTCACGCGCACCGTGCAGCCTTGCGTATCGCATGGGGCGGCGGTGCAGGCGGCGTATCAGACAGGTACTCAAGCCACCGGGCCGGCCCCGGTGAAAGGCAGGGACAAGTGAAGCAGATCGACATTTCACGCAGGGTGTTCGTGCTGGTTGTGGTGGTCGGGGTGCTCGGGCTCACGGGGTGGCTGACCCACTCAAAGGCGATTCCCGAGACCATCACGACATCGATTTTGATCACGCTCGTGGCGACACTGCCAGCGCTGATCAATGCCATGGCCGGGGTCAAGACCGACACGGCCAACGGCAACGGCGCGTCAAGCCCGACCGCTACGACCATCCCGCCCAAGAGCGGCGGCGGCTCGAACGCGGTGCTCGCTCTCACCCTGCCCCTCCCCGCTCTGCTGCTGGGCGGGCTGCTGTCCTGCACCACCTCCCAAGCCCAAACCGGCGCGCACCTGCTCACGGTCGGCGCTGATGTCTGCGAGAGCATCGCTCGGGCGCGTGGCAGGGATGACCTTGCGGCCCTGTGTCGTGCCACGCATGACGGCGCGGTAGTGCTCGACCGAGCGACGGAGCCCGTGGTGTGCGAGGTGCCTGATGCCGGGCGCGAGTGACCCTGCCTGCGATGGTGCCGATGCCGCCTCGCTGGCGTACGCACGCGGCGGCGTGACGGGGCTGATCGATTTGGTGATTCGGCTGCACGTGCGCATCGCGCGCTTGGAGCGGGCCATGGCGCTGAGCAGAGACACGGTGCCGTGCGCGGCGCCCGAAGAAGGTGGACCATGATTGAGATGGGCAACGAAGGCGGCAACGGGTGCCTCGACGACATCAACGCGGCCATGGGGCTCGAGCTGGACGCTGACCCCGTGCGCGCGGCTGAGGTAGAGGCCGAGATTGCGGCAGAGGAGCTGCTCTTGACCCGGCGGCAGTACCGCTGCGCAGCCCTGACCGGCATCCTCGCCAGCGGGCAGCAGCACTCGCCCATCGGCGCGGCTGAACTCGCGTGCGCCTTCGCGGATCTGATGATGGAGCGGGAGAAGTGACCCCCTCGCCCGAGCACCTGCGCATGGTGGCGACGGCGAACGCGCTCTCCATCCGAGAGGCCCGCGCCGCCATCGACATGGAGGCTTTCCGCGCGCTCTTGCCCCCGGCCGGACGCGGCGCCGTGTGGGACTTGGCGCGGCCTTTCAGCGTCAAGAAGGTGGACGGGAAGTACAGGACGCAGGGCACCTCTTGCTGCGGCTTGATAGCTTCGGGCCTGCTCTCCCGGGTGGTCAAGCTGCCGTGGGAAAACTACCCCTACTGGCAGTATCCTGCACCGTACGCGGGGCTGGACATCGTGTCTTGCCTGTCCCTGCTCGGGGTCAAGACGAGCTCCAGGCGCAAGGGGAGGCCGCTACCCGGCGATGTCGCCTGCATCGGCTCCGGCCTTGCCACCCATGTCCTGACCTGCACCGGCTGGGATGGTGACTACCTGCTTTCGGTGGACGGCGGGCAGGTGGACGACGCTGCTCACCGATACCTGCAGCGCGTCAAGCTCTGCCGCCGGCATTGGCCTTCGGTGCGCGTGGTCTGGACCATCGACTTGGAGCGGCTGGCTCAGGCTTGCCCGCGGGCGGAGTGGTCGGCGGTGGACGGGTGGGAGAGGGTGTTTCTTGCACCCAACCCCGACGCGGTGTAGTCTCCACATCGGATATCAGACGCAGCGACGCCGGGGCTGGCACCCTGGCGTTTCTGTTTTGTGCATGGGGTGTTCGGCAAACGGGCGGGATTCGCTGAAAAGCGGCCGAAACATAGATCGAAACGGTGTTCGGAAAACCGTGACCCGCGGCGCGCTGGCTAGGGCTTCGTGACCACGTACCCCGACCGCCGCAGCACTTCGGCCAGCACCTCGGCGGGGATGTAGATGTTGTTCCTGTCGTGCTCAATCACCACGTCCCCGTCTTGGTCCACTTGCGCGTCCACGTAAGTGGTTCCGCAGCGCGCCTCGTGCTTGGTCCAGGTCCAGTCTGCCATGTCCATGCTCCTTTCGCGCTCGCGGTGGGCTAGCCGATCCTGCTGTGCTTCAGGCTCGCGATGGCCGTCTGCATGTGCTGCCGATACCCCTCGCGGTACAGCCGCTGGGCATCGCGCCCGGGGTAGCTGGCAGAGAAGGCCTCGATCTGCTCGTAGCTCGGGGCGACCGGGATGATGCAGGTGCCGTCCTCATCCCACGGCTGCGCGCCCGCTGCCTCGAAAGCCTCTTGTGCGTCGTCTGCTGCTCTGCGGTCGATCGACTTGCTGTCCATGCTGTCCTCCTGTCCCGTCCACATTCCCGCGTCCCGGCGGAGTAGCGTGCGGGCCCATTCCGGTGTGCTGTAGCCGACTGCCTTGGCGCGCGCTTCGAAAGCCACGCGCTCCTCCTCTGTGCACCTGATCTGCATCCGGCCGCGCATGGCGTCCGGCTTGGTCGTGCCTTTGGGGCGGGGCATCACAGCACCTCGGCGAAGCGACGTTCGATTTCGGCACGGCCAGCGGCGCAGTAGGCGGCCACGATCTCGTCGCCCAAGTCCTGGGCCGCATCCTCGCCCATCGTGGCGAAGAGCGCGTCCACGTCGCCCACGATCGCTTCCGCCTGCGAGCGGACGAATGTGCCATCGGGCACGAAAAGCGAGAGCTGGAGCCCCTTGATCTCGGTCCGCTTCTCGTCGGTAAGGGGCACGAATACGGGCTTGCCCTTGACGAAGGTCTTGCGGCCTTTCGCAATCGAATCGAGCGCGCCGTCGCACATCGAGGAAGCCTTCGCGGTCGCCATGGTCTCTGCGGTCTGGAGCATCTCAGTGGTCGTCTTCATGTGAGACAGCATGGACCCTCCCGCGTTACCTGTCAACGTTTCTGGTGACGGATAATAACTTTGGTAGTACACTGTAGGCCAGCCCCTCGCCGGTCCTGTCCTGATGGCGGGGGGGGGGCGGGCTAGCCGGCTCGGCGTAGCTGCAAGATGAGCGAAACCAGTTCGGGGCTGGACCGGAACCACTCCCCACGCACGCGATCGCGGTCGAAGCGCCGATGGTAGGCGGCCTCCGTTTCGACGGTGGCATCCGGCTCGATGGCAGCAACGCAGATGCGATCGGGCATGGTGCGATCCAACTGCGCCATGCGTCGCGCAATCGCGTTGGACCATCCGATCTTCACCATGTCGGGACGGCTGTGCAGGAAGGCGAAGTAGACGCCGCGCTTGGCGGGAACGTCGAGCAATTCGTCGAACGCTTCGGGCAGCATGTCTCCGTCAACGGTGCCGTGTTCGGTGGCGAACCGTTCGAGGCGCGCGGCTTCCGCTTCGGCCGCATCCCGCATCTGGACCTTGGCGTCCTTGCGGTAGCGTTGCGAGACGCCGCGCTTGTCCTTGTAGCGAAAGTCGATGACGTAGAAGGCCTTCCCGCCGCGCTCGGTCTTGCGAACCATCTGCCACTCCGGGGCCCACTGGGGGCCCAAAAGGGTTCCCGCTGGGGCCCAACCCGTCCGATTGTGTCCGGTCGGCCGAAGCGGTGCGAGAGGCGAAAACTAGCCGTTTGCGATGCGTCAAGCCACTTTCGCTAGGCCGTCTTTCAAATCCTCTCGCCCCGACAATGTAACGCGGAAGTGCTTAGTTTCAAGGCTTCCGCGTTGTTTCCGCAGAAGAGGGGCCCACTGGGGGCCCGGACATCATCGCCCGAGCGCGTTCGGGGTCCGCGTGCAAATAGCGTTGGGTCACGGCTAGGTTCGTGTGCCCCGCGAGCACGCGCACGGACTCCACGTCGATGCCCCGCCTGAGAAGGTGCGTGCAGAACCCGTGACGCAGGGCATGGACGCTGCGGTGCGGCAGGTCGTGCTTGTCTTGCAGGTAGCGCAGGTGTGACCAGAGGTTCTGCCGCTTGGGCATCTTGCCCTTGCCCGTCATCACCACGAGGGCCCCGGGTAGCTTGCTCTTGCAGGCTTCGGCCAAGATGGGGGCAAGCTCGGGCACGATCGGTAGGATGCGGTCGGCCTCCCCCTTGGTCGTCGTCTCCTCTGCCCCGCTCATGGCGCGCGACAAGTGGATCGACCCGCCGCGCAGGTCCACGTCGGCCACGCGCAGGGCCCGGATCTCCCCGCTGCGCAACCCCGCGTACACTCCGAGCGCGATCGCGACCTTGATCCATCCCTTCGCAAGCGCGAGCGTTGCCAGAATCTCATCGATGCTCGGGCACGATGAGATTCT
>Ga0209417_1004826_pt1 | contig 15657 bp, 18 predicted proteins | sample RifGroF2_FD_184002 | JGI IMG/M metagenome (GOLD analysis project Ga0209417, IMG submission 184002) | Groundwater microbial communities from Rifle, Colorado, USA - Groundwater F2 (SPAdes) (version 2) | ecosystem: Environmental > Aquatic > Deep subsurface > Groundwater | place: Rifle, Colorado... | reverse complement strand
CGTGGGAACTAATAGCTTTTGGACAAGAAGGATTTTTTTGTTCTCCTACTCCAGTTAATCTTGGAGTATTTTCTGAAGTAGGAACAAGTACGACTTATCTTGATATTAATGAGCTTTTTCGTGAAGAAGCTGAAGGGAATGATTTTATTGATGATATAGGAATGATAGAATATGTAGAATCAGAACAACTTTTCTATTCAAAGTTTGGTAATACTTTTGGTTTCTACAAAACAGATCCTAGTCTTGAATTTGGTTATCCTATCGCTTCTGGAGTATAATTTATGGCTTTAATAAAAAGAATCAATTATTACATAGATGATTCTGGATATTATCGCAGGATACCGTGGGATTCATGGTTACTGGAATACAACTTGAATCAGAAATTAATTTTAGTTCTGTAGGAGTAGTTGAAGCTTTTTTGGATTTTCTTGATATTGAATCTAATCCTAATCTACACGAATCAGATGTAATTGGCCTAAATATTCAAACAGATGAAAGAACTTTTTTAGAAACATACGAAAATGTAATAGGAATGTATGAATCTGAATGTTCTCAAACATATGAATTTGATTATGACAAATCGGAGTATTACGAATGAGAACTTTTAGCCAAGTTCAAAATGATGTTAGAACATGGATAAAAGAAGTTTCTGGAGATTCTGGTTATTGGACTAATCAAGAAATTAAAGATGCTATAAATGAAACATATCATTTTATAGCAGATCAAACAATGTGTTTTAAACTTGAAGAAATTATTCAAGTAAAGGCAAATATACGAAAGTATAAACTTCCAGAAAACTATGTAGTGGGAAGTTTATATCGTGTTGAGTTTAACGATAAAAGAATTTTTCCAATAACATCTGGTGAATTAGATGCTTTAAGTTCTACTTGGAGAAGTACAACTTCTGAAACTCCAACTCATTTTATTCCTCCAGGTGATATTTGCAACACAGATGAAATTATATTATATCCTTGTCCATCTGTAGATGGTAAAGAATATAATTTAGCATCTGATTCAAAAGATGATGGAGTAATTGTTTCCGTTGGTGATGATTCATTTGAAGAATTTGAATCAGATGAAGGTGTTTTAGTTGCAACTAGTGGCGAAGCTCATTTTGATGAAACAGAAGGTACTGGACCCGTATTAGACATAAAAGATTCTGAAAATAATGTTAGAATATTCGGTGCAAAATATCCAAAAAGGTTATTTAATGATAATGAAGTATTCTTACATCCATTGAGTAATAATCCTAGAAGTATATTAACAAATGGATCTTTAGCTATACTTTTATCAAAAGAAGGTGATGGAAAAGATATAGCTAAATCTAGTTATTTTAACAAAAGATTTATGGAAAGTATGCCTATGTTTCAGAGATCAAAACTCAAAAGAATACATAGGATGAGAAGTATAACAGAATTATCACTACATGAAAGTGGTAATTATGGTTTGAATCTTGGCGAACACTATCCAACTTATGTGAGATAAAAAAATGAGCGATCAAATATACTCTAAGGGTTATATAGGTAGTGAAGATTTACAAATAGGAACTGGAACTTTCCTCAGAAAGAATCATCTTGGATCATATATAGAAAGAACACAAGTAAACAAGTCACATTTTGGTATAGATTGGTATGCCGATGCTAGAGATTATGTAAATTTTGCTACTGCCATATCAGAACTTAATGATTTGGAAACTAAAGTTTTATTAATAGTTTCAAGTCTAATGGATGTTCCTCAAGAAGTAACATGTAATTCAAATGTATATGTTTGGTTTGTAGGAGAAGGTAGTTTAAATAATACTGGAAATATTACTTTCAATTCTCCCTCTCATGTAAAAGCTGAAAGCAATCAAACTATATTTACTGGTAGTGGAACTATTAGTTTTACTAATCCAGGTATAATGTATCCTGATTGGTGGAAGAAAAATACTACTCCAGGAACTACAGATATGTATGCTGCTATTTATGCGGCAGAAACAGCTTGTTCAAATGGTGGAACTATTAAATTCAATGAGTATAATACATATGTAATATCAACTGATCTAAGCATAGGTAGTGATATTATATTAGACTTGACAAATGCAGAACTATCAATAGATTCCGCTATAGTTCTTACTATATACTCTGCTGCTTGTATAGTAGCACCTAGAAATAAAAAGATATTTACAGGTGAAGGTAATGTAGTTTTTTCTACCGCAGATGAAGAAGTTATTTTTAATTGGTTTGAAACATCAGCAAAAGCTGTTTATGCTACTCCTATCGGTGGATCTCTGTTGCTTCTTGGAACTTTAGATTTTGCTGATTATGGTGTTATTAGTTCTACGAAACCGATATATATACGTGGTATTGGATGGGGAAAATTCTCAGATGGTAAATTTTATGGAACAAAAATCATAAATAGTGGAGATGATGCAATAGATTCTCCATGTATCACAATAGATGGTGGTGCAGTTGGTGAAAGATTACATCATCCAATGATTAGAAATATATATATTCAACACGAAGGCGGTACATCTTTTGCTATATCTCTTGATGAAACTACTTATAACAGAATAGAAGAAGTATATATAGATTGTAATTTTCTTGGTTATGGTGGAATAAATACTCTTGATGTTGGCGGAGCTAGTTTCGGAAGTTTTTTTACTACTATAACAAATTCGAGAATTTCTTGGTTTACCGCTTATGGAATAAAATTTGAAGGAGCTGGTTCTGTACATAAAGTAATTGATTGCCATGTAAATACTAACCAAGATGATGCTGTTGGTATTTATACTAACAGGGAAGGAACTTCAATAGTTGGTGGTCAAGTTGGATTATCTGGTGAAAATAACATTGGAATATATTTTTATAATACTGCAAGTTCTATTTTCAGGGGTGGTTATGTTAATCAAGTTTTCTTTGAGAATTTTACCGCAACTAGTAAATGTGTAAGTATAGATGGAAACACACATGCTTTTAATGATGTAAAACTTGAAGGACTAAGGGCCAGTCTTTCAAATAATTTAGGTATTTTTTGTAATTTTGGAAGGGCTGGTTTTTGTACTTTAATACATTCTATGCTTTCAGAATTATTAGGTGGTGGAACCGCTGTTGCATGGGGTGAAAATTCTTTAAATTGTACTGTAGATAGTGGATCTATGTATGCAATGGTATATACAGTTCATGCTTCAGCAATTAGAGCATTTTTTCGACATGGGCCTATATCTGAAAGTAATTTAGGAAATATTCAAACAGACGCTAATATAACTATTTCTGTAGATTGGATTACTGAATGGAAAACTCCAATGTTGTGGGATGGTACAAGTTGGAGAAAAACAGATACATCAAGAATTTCAACTGCAACAATGTCAGGAAATGAAACGATGACTGCCGAAGATGGAAATGTTTGGATTAGAGATCCAAATGGATCTAATAGAAATTTAGTAATTTCAGATGCAGACTTTTTTCCAGGTGAAGAAATTACTGTAATAAATACCGCTGCTGGAGCGAATAGTCTTATGTTTGATTCTGCTGGAATAAACCAAGCTGTAGCTCAAAATCAACGTGGAATTTTTAGATTTGATGGAACTGACTGGTACACTATTTTTGTTGGATAAAACATGTATAAAGAATTTACAGTAAGTTTTCATAAAGGACTTCGTGAGAATGGTTCTCCTAGAATATTTGAAGATGGAGAATGTTCTATAGCACAAGATTGCTATTTTGATGAATTAGGAAATATCTATTCAAGGAAATTTATAAATGTAGTATCAAGTTTTGATGATAAGATTAAAACTATATTTCCATATAATTATCAAAATAGGCTATTAATATCTACTAAAAATGGGAACCTTTATGATTATAATGAAAGTATAAATAATTCTGAAAAACTTATTTCTAATAGCATAGGATCAGATAAGTTATCTTGTGTTGAATATAATAATATAGCTTATTTGTTTAATAAATTTTGTGCTAAAGCGTACAATGGAGTAAGTATAAGAAATGTTGGAAATCCTGCTCCTACAATAGCTCCAGTAGTAAGCGTAATAAATAAAGTAATAGATAATGCTACTACAAATTGGACTGCTTCCGCTAATGTAACATCTTCAGTAGATGAACATAATTTTAAAGTAAGTCCAAGTTCAATTAAACTAGATGTAGCATTAGCTTTTACAACTGGTGTAATAGCTTATCATGATTTTAGTGAAGCTATAGATTTAAGTAGCTATACACATATTGGATTTTGGTTTAAATCGAGTAAAGATTTAAGCACTGGAGATATAGAATTTTTACTTGATGATACGCCAGCTTGTGTTAGTCCATTAGATACTATAGATATTCCAGCTTCAAGTGTTAATACTTGGAAATGGATAGAAATAGAAATACCAACTGGATTAACAAGTGTAAAATCCATTGGATTGAATATGCCAGTAGACATTGGAGTAGTTACACTTAGGATAGATAAAATAACTGCTGTTCTAAAAGGTAACTTAAATGGTACATATTACTATAAGTATAGATATGTAGATAAGAATAACAAAGAAAGCTCAGATAGTCCAATTTCTGAAGCTATTAGTTTAAATGATGAATATGCAAATATAGAAGTATTTGCAAGTCCAAGTAGTGAAATAATTAAGATGAATTTATACAGGCTTGGCGGAACTTTAACGGACTGGTATTTTGTAAGAAAAATAAGTAAGTCCAGTCAAGATGATATTCAAGATAATAAAGCTGATACAGATTTAATTACATTATGTGAAGATAATATAAACGATCCACCACCTGCTGGTTTGAGTTATATAGTAGAGCATTATGAAAGACTAATAGGTGTTAAAGATAATACTTATCCTAATAGTATAAATTTTACAAAAGAATATGAACCTGAGTATTGGGGAAATAATTATAATCAACAGTATTTAGTTTCTAATTCTGATCCATGCACTGGTTTAGTTTCATGGGGGAGATATTTAATATTATGGAAAATAAATAAAATATATATAATTGAAAATACAGATCCTACAAAATGGAATATAACAAAATCTTCAAGTAATAGTGGAAATATAGCTCCATTTGCAGTTAAATGTTTTAATATACCTGTATCTGTTTTGGCTTCATATAGTTTGCCATTGTATATAAATTATTCGGGATGGTTCGCTTTCGATGGAAACAAGGAGATTTACTTATCGGACAAGGTAAGAAATTTCTTTAAAACAAATAAAAGATTACTACCTAATGCGATAAGTGAATTACATGATAATAAGTTTTACTTGTTATTACCAGATTATATTATTCTAATTTATGACTTCATACAGAAAATATTCTATACTCAAAAGTTAAAATTAAGTGAAATAAGTTATAACTATTTGAATAACTTTCTATACGCTGGAGATGAAAACAATAATCTTGTTAAGCTAGAACAAGATATAAATGTAGATAGTTATGACTCTGTTGATTTTAAAATCAAGAGTAAGGCATATCCATTACATGATGTTCCTAATATGGAAGGTAGTTTACGAAATTTCATACTATGTATAAATACTAAGAATCAAGATGTATTGTTTAATATATACATAGATGGAGTATTGGTTCAAACTATCACTATTAATACTTCCCATGTAGAAAGATTACGAAGAAGTTTCAATAGTAATTTAACCGGAAGATTTGTAGAATTTGAGTTTGTTTACTCAGGAACAAAACAAATTTATATAGAACTACCCATTATCATAAACCCGAAAGATAAATTAAATGTCTGAGCAAGTAGGATACATAAATAACTTAGATTTACAAGAAATAAACGACAAGTTTCGTATTATACAAAATTTGTTCGATGGGATTATATTCAACGATACACACTTAAAAGATTATCTTAATAACTCAAGACATGATTTACAAGAAAGACATACTCTTGGGGATGTAGTAAATCACGATAGTATTGTTAATCTAACAGACGTAAATATAGAGTTAATACAAGAGAATAGTTTAAAATTACTTAGAATAAACGAAGAATATACAGGTGTAGAACTTGTTGCATCTGAATTAGCTATAGATTTATTTGAATTAATTTCTGGAACTACTAATCAAATAGATGTAGCTGGAGGCTCAGGTGATGGAAGTGTAACACTTAGTTTATCTAGTACGCTCATATTTCCAGGAACAGCTACAGCTTCTAGTTTAATAGTAACTAATGGTGGAACTATTGGACAAGCTGCTGGAGCTTTACTTACATTTGATGATACAAATAATTTCTTAGAAATAACTGGATGTAGTGTTGGAATTAAAAATACTGCTCCAGATGAACTTCTAAGTGTAGGTGGAGAAACAGATGCAACTGATAATTATATAGCTATTTGTTCTGCTGGAACAAATGCACGCGGAGTTAAATTTCAAGAAGGTGCTACTATAGAAGTAGATGCTAATGGAGATTTAGTAGTAAAATATAACCAAGGTGATGCAGCTTCTATAGATTTTTTTATTAAACGTGGAAGTGCCGAAAGTTTAGTTCTTAATTGTGATGTAAGTGGTAATATTGGAATAGGTGTTACACCAACTTGTGTTTTAGATATAAATGCAGATAAATTTAGATTACGAACAAGTAAAACTCCAAGTTCAGCTTTAGACACTGGCAATGCTGGAGATATTTGTTGGGATTCTAGTTTTATATATGTTTGTGTTGGTACAAATACTTGGAAGAAAGTAGGTATAGCGACATGGTAGATATAAATAATTTTGCTTCTAAAAAATCTAAAGGACTTGTTAAACTCGAAAAAGTTGGAGCTTCATATGCACTAACTATCAAAAAGTTTAATCCTGAAGATGGAACTGAACAGATACCAATTATAATAGGTATTTCAAAAACACAAATATTACAACAAAAAGAAACTTTAACTAAAGCAATTAAAGACCTTGACGATATACTTTTAGAAATGGAGGAATAACTTCATGGCTGAATCATCATCTTTTTGGCCACTTCTAGTTTCGGCAGCTATAGAAAGTTATCAAGATAGAGACCAAGCTAGTATTAATAGAAATACTAGCTTACAGATGGCAAATCTACAATCTGGAAAAGCTTATCCTGGACAGGGAAAATTAGCTGCTGAACTTGCTCCATATTTGTGGGAAAATATCAATACTGGTTTAACTCCTGAAGAAAAGAAACTTTATTATAATCAGGGAAAAACTAGTATTTTACAAGCTGATAAAAGTAATAGAGGTCAAGCGTCTAAAATATTTGCTTCACAAGGCTTAAAAGGTGGATCTATTGCTAATTTACTTGCTAGTACAAATGCAAGTGAGTTTACTAAACTAAATAATAACATAATGCTTGCTGATATAAACAAGAAGAATATGAGAATAGAAGATATTCTTAAATTCTTGTCTTTAAAAGCAGGAAATAATTTAGATTCTGATGATATAAATTCCCTATTAGGAGATGGTGGCTCTAATTCTTTTTTAAGCTCAATAGCTCCTGCTGCTGGTGCTATGATTACTAAATGGCTAATGGACCCTAAGAAACCTGCTTCTGAAACCGCAACAGAGGCAGGTACACGAGAAAGTGGCGGAATAACAGATGTAGTTAAAAATGTACCATCAAGTATTTTGAAATATGCAAAAGAAGCTTTGGGAATAAATACTCCTGCAATTACCGGAGCTGAATATAGTACATGGGTAGGTGCAGGAGAACCAGCTTTAACTCCTGGATCTTATGGTAGTGGTCTCGCTTCTTCTGCTGCTCTAACTGCTTCTGGTTCTAGTTCATTAGCTGCTACGGGTGCTTTATCTGCTTCTGAAGTAGCTGCTGCTGAAACTGGTACTGGTGTTGCAGCTAGTTTAGGAAGTTCATGGTCATCTGTATTGGGACCAATAGGAGTAATTCTTGCGCCGCTTATGGGATATTTTGGTGCTAAAAGTGGAGAACGAAAAACAAAACATGCTAGAGAAGATTTCTTTAATTCTCTAAATTATGAACAACAATTAGCATATGCTGCTCACGGTGATGTAAATCAAAGATGGTTAGATGTTTTACAGAAATATACTCCTACTGAATCTGGTGAAGATATTACACTTAGAGATTTTTCAAGAACCCCTGTTCCAAATTGGTTACAACCGTTTAGTAGATTTCAACCAAAAGATGAAGATATTAATTCATTGTATGAAGATGTAACAGGTTATAATGAAGCAACTAGTCAGTATGAGACTAGTAAAGTATTGAGAAAAAATTCCGGTGCTGCTCTAAATAAACTAATGAATAATCCTAATAACTGGAAATATTCACAAGATAGTTTTAATAGTGTAGAACAAGCTTTAACTAATAAAAGACCAGCTTATTTGAAAGGCATAAATAATGGACTTGAATTATTTAGGAGCATAAATTATGGGTAGAATAACAGATGCAATAGCAAAATCAATGCAAATTGACTTGCAAAGCAGTCAATTAGAACTTCAAAGAAGAGAGCAAGAAAACAGAAATGCTGCTGCTGAACGTGCTGATTTGTTACAAGCTCTTAGAGATAGAACAGAAGCACGTAAAACAGAAAATGAAAGCATGACTATAAAGTTAAACCAAGGAAAAGATTTTATAGATAGCTTTTCTAAATTATACGCTGGAAGAAAAGATATTACTCCTAATGAAATGAACGCTGGAGTAAAGCTATTTCAAGAAAAATTTGGTATAGATGCAACTTCTATGTTTCAACCAAATACAGATGAAAAAACTGGAGTAACTAAATCTTTTAACTTCACTAATGCAGATAGTATGAATAAGGAAATAGATAATAGACTAAAAGAAGCAGATATTAAAAACAAACAAGCTGATACTGCTATAAAAATTATAGATGAAAAACAAAAACAATTAGAATTTTCTGGTGGTAAACCTGAGAAAACATGGGAAGGTGAATTACTTAGATTACTCAACAATGATCCAAAATTTAAAACTTTATCACCTGAAGAAAAAAGACAAAAGGTAGTTGAAACAGCTTGGAGTTTACCAACTAGTTCAACTCAAGTCATGCCACAAGGAACTAAAAAAGAACTCCAAGATTCTATGATAGGAACTATAAGGCAAAGCCATGATTTGGCTCTTATAGAAAAAATCTTTGATGAAGATATGTTAACTTATCAAGGAAAACTTTGGAATTATAAAACTAGAATAGGTCTTAAATCTAAGTTAATAAAAAACTTATCTCCTGAAGATGAAAAATTTCATACTAATCTTAGGTTATTTGAAGAAGCTAGTTCACGTACTGTAAATCAGTACACACATGATATGTCAGGAGCACAGTTTAGTATTAAAGAAATGGAAAGATATAGAAATTCTCTGTTTAATACAGACTTAGATAAAGTAGAGTTCAAAGCTTCTTTTAATGATTATGTTAGTTTTGTCAAAAAATCTTACAGAATAAAAGACATGCTAGTTAGAAAAGGATTCACTGGAGAAGCTTTAGGAAAAAATATAGACCAATTAAATATGATTGGTGGTGATCCAACTCTAAGTGCTGATGCTATTAAAGAACGTGGTGATGAACTAAAAGAATTTTTTAAATCACAAGGTATAGCAGAAGATAAATTAATGGAAAAGATTAATTCTGAACTTATTAGAGAAGGATACTTTCAAAAATGAATGAATATATAGATTTTAATACTAAACATGCTGAAGATACTGGTGAAATTGTAGCCAGTGAAGTTAATAAAGCTGAAAAAAATGAATACCAGATTTTTAACGAGCAGTATATCCAACAAGATTTAAATAAACGTCAAAGTATAACTATAGGACAGACTTCTTCATGGGGAAGGACTTTGCTTAATTCCATGAAGAATTTTTCAATTCCAAAATATTTAGCTGCTCCGTATGAAGCTGGTGAATTTATATATGATAAACTCACTAATTTCAAAGCTACTAAACGAGAATTAGGTGAATTTGCTTCCGGTATGGCTAAAACTGCCATACTTAGAACATATGCAGGTGAGGCAGGTAATAAAGCTAGAGAACAAAAATGGGGAGAAAAAGATTACGAAATAGCTCAAATTCTTAATTTTGAAAGAAATATGGAAAAAGAGTTTGGTACTGAAGAAGCGTGGAAAAGATATTTCGAGAAAAATCCAGAAGATACTTTACTTACAATAGCACCAATGCTTGGTTTGGCTGGTAAGTTTACTAAACTAAAAACTCTTGAAAAAGCTGGAACTGCAATAGATCCATTTAATGTATTAGTTAGACCACTTGGTATTCTAAAAAATATGCCTGAAAATCTACATACAAGAGCTTTGAAACTTTCAGATACTTTGACACATGAAAGATATGATAGAGTTATAAAAACTTCAGTTAAAAATGATCTTGGTATGAGTTTTAAGGGTGTTGAAAAGTTAACAAAACAAATAGATGAATTAGGTAAAGTTAAAGATAATATTATAAATACTGCAACTGGTTCTGGTATGTTTACTATGCCTGTATCAGAAATGTTTAAAGGTTTAGATGATTACGTAGAAACAATGCTAAAAAATTCAAGTGAAGGGGCTACTATTAAACCTATTGTTGAAAAGATAAAAAAAGGTATATTAGATGCTGAAAAAGAATTAAAACGTGATGTTTCTGGTTTAACTGCAAGAGAAATTGCAGATAAAAAAACTAGATTCGGCAAGGAACTTCATGAGTATTGGGGAAAACTTGTAAGTACTTCTGAAGCTTTGCCGTTTAAAAAAGAAGTAGTAGCTAAAATAGAAAGTAATCTGTATGATTATTTAAAAATTCTAGTTCCGGATGCTAGACTTGGTGACTTTCCAAAACTATCTAAAAAAATAGTAAAGGACATGTATCCTGGCATAAAAGATATTAGCCTTGAACAAATAAATAGACTCCAAGGAGATTTAATAGAATTAAAAAGAGCCATTAAAGATGAAGCTCATAGCATGAAAGTTGGGAAATTTATGGACTTTCAAATTGGACAAAAAACTGCAACAGGAACTTGGATAGGTGGAATTTCTGGTGCTGTTTTGGGCGGTGAAGGTGGAATGAAAATTGGTGGAATGATAGGTGGAACTGGTGGTTTTATACTTGGTACTATTGATAGTTCTCCAAGAATTAAAATGGCACTTGGTAGATACTTAGATTCAGCACGTGCCGCTGGAATCTTAGTAAAACCAAATGCCACCCTAATAAGACTTGGATTATATAGAGTTAATGATTATCAGAAGATGGAGTAAATCAAATATGACCTAGTATCTTCTCTTAATATTTCAAAATGTAATAGTTCTAATTTATTCAATATTGATTTAATCAAATCTATCATAAAAAAATAAGATCCTTTGTGATGATGGTCATATAATTCTACTTTTTTTCCAGGATTACTCATTGCTTCACCTATAAAGCGTAAAGCTAAACCAGTTGATCTACCTGAACGCCTTTCTTCAGGAAAAGAATATCCATATAGTAGTTTATATTCTTCCCTTTTTTCATCAGATATCAATTTATTTTTCATATATATCCTTCCCTACATCCAATTCTCTCTTCAACTTATTATAAGCCAACTGCGCGTAGTGTGCTATTTTAAACATATCGCGCAGTTGTTCTAAATCACCCCTTGAATTTCTTTTAAATCTTGCCAAATACTTCTTAATAGCTTGCATACAATCTTCACTTGTCCAGTTTTCAACCTGATCGTTTCCATCAGGATTATCATATTGAGCTTTGGTGTATTTTTCAATATGTTGATACATCTGAAGATTAAACTTTTCCCAATCTTGTAGTCTGTTAATCATTTTCTATCTCCTTCCTTATCTCTTCTTTAATATTTTCAAGATTTTGTTGCGCGTCTTTTAGTTTACGCTCATAGTATTCTTCTTTGGTGATTTTGATACTTTTTCCACATTTAGAACATGTAACGTAATATACTTTTCGCATGTCATGATCTCTGTACTCTCTAGCATCTCCTATTTCAATATTATGTTCACATTCAAACTGAGTAATTTTTGTTTCTAAGTATTCTATTCTATCTTTTAAGTTTTCAAGTATCTGTTGTGGTCTCATATCTAAAATTCCCTCCCATGTTTATATGGTCTATTTAGGTTTATTTTATGTTTTTCTTCAATAGCCCTTCCTAAATCAATACCTAAATATTCACACAAATCCATTATTCTTATAGTTGCATCCGCTAGTTCTTCATTTAAAGATTTATTGTCTCTATGTGCTTCTAACGCTTCTGATATTTCAGAATGAATTAAACATAGTTTTTCAGAAATAATTTTAGGATTATCTTTTTGTTCCCAAAAACCATGCCTTACTGCATTTTCGTAAACTCCATATTGAATATTTCTAATTCTTGTATCATATACTATACCTGTGTATTCCACTGCCATTCGTATAATTTCTGGAATAGCTAAATTTTTAGGTAAATTCCTAGCTGTATTTTCCAATTTTTTTTCTATAAAACTAATTGTTTCTTCTCTATTCATATCTCGCTCCTTGTGTTTACCATTATTTGAATCATCTTTACTGCATCTTCATAGGTATTAAACTCAAAATCCCAATCTATAATTATGCTTTTGGTTTTAACTCCTACTGTTTTTGCTCTTTCGCTTAGGAATATTTTCCTGTAATCTAGTTTGTTATGTCTGATTAGAATTTTATCATTGTTTTCATCATAGGCTACTATAATTCCTACACCACCAGATGTTTTAATTCTGTTTATATGTTTAAGCTGAAATGGTGTGGTTGTTATTCTATTATCTCTTCTAACTTTAAACTCTATCCCAACAAAAATACTATCTAAACAAAATAAATTATCCGGTATTCCTTCTTCTTGTGCTTCATGGCCATGTATTTTAATAGCATACATGAATGGATAGAGTTTATATAAGTATTCGTTTATGAACTTATGAGCAAAGTCGGTTTCTTTCATAATATAAACTCCAATAGAATATTTATATCATCTGTAATTAAATCAGCAAATCCATACATAACGTCAAATTCCCCACACGGAAACTCTGCTTGGTAAATTATTAGTTTTTTACCACAACCTTTTGCATATCCAGCTTCTAAATGAGATGATTTTCCAGCAGGTAAAACCAAAATACAGCAATCACACCAATCAAGGAATTTTTTATCTTCAGCAAAAGCTTTTTGAACTTTACTGTACTTCATAATACTTTCTGCATTTTCTTCATTTAGATCAAAAACTTCCGAAGTAAGTTCTTTCCATGAAAAAATATATCTTCCTGTACTTCCATCACAAAAACAATCTACTTCATGATTAAATTCTTTTAGTATTTTAGCTATACCCTTTAAATAAACAGAATTTTTCCAGCTACTTGCAAGATATATTTTCATAATTTTGCCAATTCCTCCTTTAATGCTTTTCTGAAAATAGCTGTTTTTACATAAAATCCCTGCTTCTTATCAAGAAATCCACATGAAACCATAGTTGCTCTAAGTTTATCTGCCTGATCTCTAGTACATCTTGCGAAATCATGTATTTCCTGAAATGTTATTCTCTTTGTATTTATCATGTTGAGTATGAACGATTTAGCTTCCTCACCACAGTAGCTATATACTAGTTTAAAAACTTCATCTTTTGAATTACTAGTCTTGTCATCTCCTGCTTTGTGGTATGCTGAATATTCTCCATAACCAAAGCTTTCTTTGTTATATATCTTATTAAGCCAGTTATAGATATACTCAACATGTTCTGTTTTGATTATTACATTTTCACCGCTGTCATCTGTGCTAAAAAGTCTAACAGCTAAAGCTATACTTAGTCTTGATAGTTTTAATCTTATTGTACTTCCAAGAACTAGAGGAAAGTTAGGTGAGTATTTATTTGACATTTCAACAGAGTAGAATAAAATTAAATCTTCAACGTCTTTATCGAATATTACATTGTTAGCTTTTCTACTCCAACCCCAAAGAATTAACTTATTACACAAATCACCAGTATAAACATGTTTTATACCTGGAATACCATCTTTTGTTCTAGCTGCATTTATCTTATCCGGATTCACTTCATTTTCAGAAATAGTTAGAATAAAATCGAAACGTGAAATATCCTCTTCATTGCCAATTAACTCTTTAACCATGTCACAACCATTGTCGTATAATCTAATAGCTCTTTTTCGTGGATTTGAAATCCAAAGAAGTCTAACTTTTGCACTTGTACTAGAACTTCCCCCAACGATAGTTCTTTCTGCAATACCTTCAGAACGTATTCTTGTTAGTTCTGAGAAAACTTCCCTATCTATTCCAGACATTTCGTCTAGTACAACTGCTCGTGAATTATTTAATGGTAAAAGTCCCCAAGTCATTACGTTTATGCTTTCAAATTTAGTCATTCCTCCAATTAAGCCAGCTATTGTACTATTTTCAGCGCCTTGGATTATTCCTGCTTTATAATGTTTTATTAGTTTAGTTGCTATTTTTGTTTTTCCTGTACTTGTGTCACCTACTATTAAAGCTTCAGTCCAACCTTTTTCAAAACTTTGACCAAATTTAAAATGCAATACACTATGAAAAACTAAGTCTACTGAGAACATTATATCGTTTCTGTATCGTATAATAGGTGACAAATTTACAGAGAAGTCGTTGTAAATCTCTTTAAGTTTTTGCTCTATGTTAGTATTTTCTACTTGAAATATTTTCAAATCTTCTTTTTCTTGGTTAGTTAATTTGAATTTATCTAAATCATCTTCTTCTTCTTTATACTTCTTGATATAAAAAACTAAACTTTGATTCTTTGGCAAAGAAATAGGTTTTCCAGAAAATTTATACTTCTTATTAGGTATGATTTCTGATCCCTCAGCGAAAGCATGGCGTACAATAAATCTTTGTTCTTTAGTTTCATCTACTCCTTTCATATCAGGTGAAAGAAATATTTCTTGCATATACTTTTGTTCTAATACTTCAATTTTGAATTGTCCACATTGCATAATGCCAAGCTTTCGTTTAATAAGAGATATTTTCTGTACGTTATTACAATCTATTAACTCCAACGGTGATATGTTATCTAGCTTAATTTCAATGTGTCCACCTGTTAAGAATAAACCACAAGAAGCGCACATTTCGCCTCTTGTCATATCGCAGTTAACTCTTATTTTAACTGGATATATATATGGTTTAGCTGCTTCACCCCTTACCATAGCTGTAAAAGTTATAGGTTTATTGATATACTCTTCTTTGATTGAATCGTAGAAGTCAATTTCTTTGTAATCTGTACCAATATCATCTTCTTTAATCTCAGATAGTTCAGGAAAAGCCTCTTCAAAAGTTTTTGCATTGTCTATTAGGAGTTTAAACGCTGTTTTAAATTCATTTAGTCTATCTGAGTTAAAGAATAAGAGAAAATAATCAGTGAAATCCTTATTCTTATATTCCACATTTATTTCTCCACTATGTCAAATAGAGTTTTCTTTCCAGTTTTTTTAGAGTTCATTGCGCGTACAAGTATTCTAATAGAATTTGCAATTCTACCTTCCTTACCGATTATTTTCCCTAAATCTTCTTTCTTGACACTTACTTCGTACAAGATATGACCATTAGAGCTAAGTTCAGTAATCTTAATTGCGTCTTTGTCGTCTACCAAGTTTTCGATAATACTTTTGATGATAGTTTTCATTTTTTTATCCTCCAAATGGTAAGTCTACAATTTTAACTTCTTTTGCGAATCTACAGAGTTCTTTTCCAATAGCTTTCAATCCA
>Ga0209417_1004821_pt1 | contig 15674 bp, 9 predicted proteins | sample RifGroF2_FD_184002 | JGI IMG/M metagenome (GOLD analysis project Ga0209417, IMG submission 184002) | Groundwater microbial communities from Rifle, Colorado, USA - Groundwater F2 (SPAdes) (version 2) | ecosystem: Environmental > Aquatic > Deep subsurface > Groundwater | place: Rifle, Colorado... | reverse complement strand
GCATTTTATCATGGTTTCGCGGAATTAAAACTTGTTGGGCTAAAAAAAGAAAATCTTATGATAGCTTTTTGCATCTTGCTTGTTCTTTAAGGCTTTATAAGATGGCTGGAATTTTCGGATAAGCTCTTAATTAAAAGTGAATAAGTATTTAAAAAATTTTAATAATAAATTGACAAGCATTTTTCTTTATACTACATAAAACTATAGAGAATAATATAAAATAAGTATTTTTATATAAAGAAAAATGCTTATGATTTAAAATATTATATTAAAAAAATAATTTTTAAAAAAAGGGTGTAAGTATATGAACAAGAAATTATTTTTACTACAATTAATTTTAATTCAAACAATTCTAGTCCCAAAATTATCACATGCAGACCCTGATAATAAAATTTTTAAAAATATAAGAGCAATAAACTGGCTTTTAGGCAGAAAATTAAACATTACAGAAAACGCAATAATTGGCCAAGACTTACTAATAAATGGCAATGAATTTATTAATGGAAACTCTGTAATAAATGGGAACTTAACTATAAACGGCACAATAAATAATGCATCTACAATAACAACACAATTACCCGTAGATACAAATGAATTAGTAAGATTTGCAGACAATACCGGCACAAAAATAAAAGGCTCTCAGGTAACAATAGATAATTCTGGAAATATTAATAATATTAATAATATAGAAATAAGTGGCGTAACAAAAAATGGCAACACTGTAACCTGGCCATCCGGTACAGGTGCACTAGGAACATTTTTGGGCAGCGACGGAGCTGGAAATCTAATTTATGACACACCTTCTGGCGCTGGAGACGTAACTGCACTAGCATTATTTTCGACCGACAATAAAATTTTAACAACGGCCAGCACGCCTGGTAAAACAATAAAACAATCTGCTATAACAATAAGCCCAAGTGGAGACATATCTAACGTAGGCTCTTTAACTTCAAATTCTGTAAGCACCAATAGCATAACAATTACAGGCGGCGGAAACATAACTGGTAATTTAACTGGTGATGTCACTGGAAATGTTACTGGTAATGTACTTGGAAACGTTACCGGAGCATCTTCGCTAAACGTGCTAAAAGCCGGCGACACAATGACCGGAAATTTAACGATGGCAAATACAGAAATTAGGTTGCAAGATTTTTCTGGAACAAAATACGCTGGTCTAAAAGCGCCAACAGCAATCGGCACAAGCTATAACTTAAATTTACCCGCAAATGCACCCCTTAGCAGCCAATTTTTACAAGCAGCCTCACCAACAAATTTACAATGGGCAACAATTAACGGCTCACCATCTTTAACACAAACTATTTATGTTTCTAAATCAGGCAGCGATAGCAATGATGGCTCAATAGTTTCACCATTTTTAACTGTTGCCCATGCCGTAACAGTAGCAAACAGTCTTGCCTCTTATCCACTTAATCCTGTAACTATAAATATTGGACCTGGTATTTTTTTCGAAAATCCAATGACGATAAACACTAACTATATATTTTTGGTCGGTCAATCTATAATAGGCACAACTATTGCACCAGCAGATCCTACACAAAATCTTATAACTATTTCAGCACCATATTCTTTTTTTGGTATATTAAATATGTCATTTACCTGTTATGGCGTATCTTCTGCAACTGCCCTATCAATAACAACAAACTCGCCAGGCTTTATTGAGCTTAATAACATAAGTTTAAATCAGTTTCAAACAGCTATACAAATAGGTGGTGTTGCAGGATCAGCTTTTGTGCTAGCAACAAACATTCAGGGTGTAAATAACGGCACAAATATAGCTATTAATAATGCTCAGATATCACTAAAAAATGGCAATTTTGTTGGCGGCACAGATCTTATAACTCCTGCAAATACAGGAATAACTGCAAATGGCAGTGATACTATTGCATATATTTCTGACTCGACTTTTGCACTTTTAAATACCGGCATATCTGTAACAAATAATGCTACCTTTAATCTTTTAGGCTCTAATTTTAGAACCAACATAAACGGTATTACTGCCAACGGTACAAGCGACATCCTGATCACAAGTTGCCAATTTAGTCTAAATGACCCAACAACTACCAATATTACAGCCTCAGATTCTGGAACAAAATTTTATATTGAAGGCTGCTTGTTTGACTGCGAAGACGCTTCAGATAATCCTCAGGGAACGTGTGTCAAAGTTTATAATGGTGCTAAAGTTACTTTAAGTAATAGCATAATAGATGAAGCTATAATTGGCATAGATTGTGGACAAGCTGGCGAAGCAGCACCCGCAACCATAACCTCTAGCGATACCACCTTGCGAGAATGTAGCACTGGGATAAAACAAGTAAACAGTTCAAAAGTTTATTTTACTGGTGGAAAATTTGATTCAACAAAACTGAATATAGCTATACCAACAAATTGTTTAATCTCATCATTTGATGTAAGCGGAAAACTCTCTTTTGGAAGTAAAACTGATATTCAAAATACGATATACTCAATTGTAAATGGTCAAGCAAATTCACCCGAACTTACATATGAACCAAACTATTATGGCTACAAAGGGACAATATTTAAAAATTCTAATACTGGCACAAATGGAGCTGCAATTAATGCAACACAATCAGACTTAGATAATGCTGCATATTTTGTTGTTACCGGCGATAATACAAAAGAGGCCAAAATAAGTTTAATTTCTGATTCTAATACTATTGGAGCAGCAGGAAGCGATAGAGGCTGGGATATTACAAAACTAAGCAGCGCCGAACTTGCATTTAAATATTTTGACAATGACCCGGGAGCTGTAAGAGGCTTAAATACCGTAATGCAACTAAATGGCTATGACAACCAAGTAGAATTCCCAGTATCTGCAAACACGCCATTACCTACAAATGCTACTGGAGCAAAATTGGTATGGGCGCCTTCACTTGACGGCAATAGCACAAACTTATATCGTAGCGCTACAGGCATACTAACAACAGATGCTAATTTTACTGTTGGCGGCACACTAACTGTGCCAGATAGCGCTGCCGGCACACCTAAGATTAACTTCGATGGCATGACCGGCACAGGTTTTTCTGCCCAATCTAACACTTTATCTCTCAACACAGCTGGGCAACAACGCATGAGCATCAACCCTACTGGAGCAATTTTTGTAAACAGTTTTTCTGGTGGCGCATCAGGAGTAGTGCACGCATCAACTGCTGGACAACTTACAAATAGCTTAATAATTGGTAGTGATATTACTGCAAATACAATACCAGACAGCAAACTACAAACAATTTCATCTTCTGGAAAAGTTTTAAATTCTGCAACTACTGCGACCAACTCTAATCTAGCAAGCACAATTGTCTCGCGCGGCTTATCTGGAGAATTTAGCGCTGGCACAATTACAGCGACACAATTTAATGGCCCACTAAGTGGAAACGTAATTGGCAATGTAACAGGCGCTCTTTATGGAAACGCAAATTCCGCAACAGTTTTTACAACAGCTTTGAGCAATGATCTATCAGGTGGACAAAACGGAACTGCAAGCACAGTTGTAAAGGTTGGCGGACAACTTGCAGCAGATATCGCAAATGCTACTATACTTACAACTCAAGCAACAAGCGCAAATACTCCAGGAGCTATCGTTAGACGTGATGGCTCTGGCAATTTTGAAGGAACTACAATTACAGCAACTGGTGGATTTATCGGCAATGTAACCGGCGCCCTTTATGGAAATGCAAATACTGCAACTTACGCCACAAACGCAGGTCAAGCATTAAATGCAACAGGATTTTCTGGCCCTCTTGCCGGAGATGTTACAGGCACACAAAGTGCTACTGTCGTAAGTTATGTTGGCGGAGCAACAGGCTCTTATATCGCATCTGGCGCAAAACTTGCAAATGACGCTACAAGCAGCGATGTTATAAATACCTTAGTTAAACGTGACGGCTCAGGAAACTTTGCAACAAACATGATTACTCTAAACGGCACCGTTTCTGCCTTGACCGACGCTGCAACAAAAGATTATGTCGATACGCAAGTTCTTACCGGCGGACTTGATCCAAAAACTCCTGCTAGAGTTATAGAAACAACATCTAATGTCACACTTAGTGGCACAACAACTATAGACAGTGTATCAGTTGTTGCCTTAGATCGCGTTTTATTAAATGCTCAAACAACTACAAGCGAAAATGGTCTATGGGTAGTACAAGCTGGCGCATGGACAAGACCAACAGATTTTAATACCGGCAATTTAGCAGGCAAAGCTTATGTACTTATAACAGAGGGTACAGTAAATGGTGGTTCTAGTTGGATATGCGACACCCCACTGGCAATTATTGATACTAATCCAATATCTTTTGTATTATTTTCGCTCCCATCATCAACTACCGCTGCTAATCTTGGCACTGGAGCTGGGCAAGTATTTAAAAACAAAACCGGAAATACAATTAATCTAAGAACTCTTGCTGCACTCAGTACATATGTGACCGTAGCGACAAACGTTACAAATAACACTGTCGATATTGACACAAATGCAACTTCATCAAACACACCAAGCACAATTATTGCTCGTGATGCAAATGGCTACTTCTCAGCAACTGGCATGACCGGTGTAGCTTCTGGAAACGTTAAATTAACTGGTGACACTATGACCGGCAATCTCAATATGGCTACCCAATCTGAAATTCGCCTGCAAGATGCTGCTGGAGGAGAATATGTTGGCCTACGCGCACCATCGGTAGTGAGCGCAAGTTACACATTAGATCTACCTACAGGTGCTCCTTCTGTAAACCAATTTTTACAAGCTACATCATCTACAAATACTCAGTGGTCTACTATTGGTGGCGGATCGCCATCAGTTGCAAGAGCTTTTTATGTCTCTCTAGCTGGCTCTGATAGCAATGATGGTTCATTTGCTTTTCCATTTAGACATGTCGCATATGCAGTTCAACAGGCAAATGCCATATCTAGCACCGCAAATCCTGTAGCTATATTTGTTGGCCCAGGAGTTTTTGTTGAAGATAATACCGGTGGAGCAATAGCTATATCAGCTGACGGAATAAGTATAGTAGGCAGCTCAATATCTAGCACAATTATAAAACCTACAGATACGGCCCCAGGCAGAAGTACCAATCTTTTTAGCTCAACATATTCTAATTTAACTTTTGAAAGTCTTGCGCTTGAAGGAGCTGCTGGAGGCTCAACAGCTGCTGCATTTGTACTATCAAGCGCAGGTGCTGGAAGCACTACATTTCAGTCAGTTTCGGTTAGATCATTTCAAACAGGTTTATCTTTTAATAAAATATCTGGAGCAAATCCAACTATTATAGTAAAAATATCTTCATTTATAAACAATAATACATGTATAACTATTAATGACTTAGAAGCTTTTATAAAGAATAACGTCTTTCATGGCCCTCTATCTGGCTCAACTCCTACAAATACAGCGATAACAGTAACCGGATCAAACGCCGATGGAGATCTTGCAAATAATACATTTTTACTTTTTGATACAGGAGTTTCGGTAACCGGCAGTGCTAAAGCACATATTATGAGCTCAATGTTTCAAGAAATTAATAATAGTATTACTTGTAATGGTGGAAGCTGGACGCAAATTACCGCCTGCAATTTTGTCCTAAATAATGCATCTACAATAAACATTAATGCATCAGGAGCTGGTACTACGATATACGTTGAAGGCTGCATATTCGATTGTGATGATGCTGCAGATAATCGCCAAGGAACAGCTCTAAAAGTTACAGATAATGCTCAATTAGTCGCTAATAACAGTACCGTATCAGAAGCATTAATCGGTATTGAATGCGGACAACTTGGCGTCTCAGATTCAACATCTTTTATAGCAAACGGACTTAATTTATTAGAAACTACAACAGATATAAAACAGTTTGGAAATTCAAGCTTAAGCTTTGTTAGCGGCTCAATTGAAAATTCTTTCGTTGAATTTGAAAACGCTTCTGGTGTTAGCATGGCTGCATTTAATAGCAATGGCGAAACTACACTTTCTTTTGGCAATACAACCGACACAGAACAGGCTATATATAAAATACTAAATTCAACAGGCCCATCACTTTTACCAAATCTACATTATATGCCTAATTATTATGAATATAAAGGAACTGTTTACCACAATCCAGGCACGCAACCTACATTTAATGGTACACAATCAGACTTAGATAATACAGCATATTTTGTTGTAACCGGTGATGCTACAAAAGAAGCCAAAATAAGTTTAATTTCTGATTCTAATACTATTGGGGTTACCGGCAATGATCGAGGATGGGAAATCGCAAAACTCAGCGGCGCAAGCTCTACCGGTGCAGAACTTGCATTTAAATATTTTGACAACGACCCGGGAACTGTAAGAGGCTCAAATCCCGTAATTCAACTAAATGGCTATGACAACCAAGTAGAATTCCCTGTATCTGCAAACACGCCATTACCTACAAATGCTACTGGAGCAAAATTAGTATGGGCGCCTTCACTTGATGGCAATAGCACAAATTTATATCGTAGCGCTACAGGCACTTTAACAACAGATGCTAACTTTACAGTTGGCGGGACACTAACTGTGCCAGATAGCGCTGCAGGCACACCAACAATTAATTTCGATGGCATGACAGGAACAGGTTTTTCTGCCCAATCTAATACTTTATCTTTAAACACAGCTGGCGCACAACGCATGAGCATCAACCCTACTGGAGCTGTATTTGTAAATAGCTTTTCTGGCGGCGCATCTGGAGTAGTGCACGCATCAACTACAGGACAACTTACAAACAGCTTAATAATTGGCAGTGATATTGCTACAAATACAATACCTGACAGCAAACTACAGACAATTTCAACATCAGGAAAAGTTGCAAACTCTGCAACAACTGCAACAAATTCTGGAGCAGTAGGAGCAACTGGCACAATTGTTATGCGCGAAGCTGTTACCGGAAACTTTGATACTATTGGTATAATTACAGCAAATACTGCTGCAAAAGGCTTTGTTGGCAATCTTCAAGGTAACGCCGATACAGCTACAAGTGCAACAACAGCCGGTAGCGCAACCAACTTTACCGGAACACTAGGTGGTGATGTAATTGGCACCCAAAGCACAACTCACGTAAATACTGTCGCAACCTTAAATGCATCAGGTGCCAGCAGTCCTGTTTATACTGGCATAACAGCAGCAAATGCCGCAACACCAAATAACACACCAAATACAATTGTAAAGCGTGACGCTAATGGCTATTTCTCAGCAACTGGCATAACCGCTAGCTTAACTGGCGCTGCATCACTTAACGTCCTAAAATCTGGCGATACCATGTCAGGACCACTAAATATAAATTATGGTTCAAGCAGCGCAACTACCCCTTCGCTATCAATTGGATCAACAGGAGTTGGTATTTATTCTGATCTTGCAAACAATCTTTCTTTTGAAACTAATGGCTCTCAGAGAATTAATATTGGATCAACGGGAGCCGTTTCTATAAACTCTTTATTAAATGTTGCCGGCCTTGCAAACTTCGCAACTGGCGTAAATATTACCGGCGCACTTAATGTTACCGGCGCAACAAACTTTGCAACCGGCGTAACATTTGCTGCTGCTTCTGCTGCAAATCCATCCATAAAATTTGCAGGAAGCACAAATACAGGCCTATCTGCCGCTACCGCGAATACACTTTCTTTTGACACCAGCGGAACTGAGAAAATGAATATAGACTCTGCTGGCACCGTCACTGTAAATACAGGGCCACTTGTTGTCCCTGCAAGAACTGCAGCGAGCCCATCAATACAATTTACTGGTGGAACCAACACAGGCTTTTCTTCTGCTACTGCAAATAGAATTTCTTTTGACACCAGCGCCACTGAAAAGATGTTTATAGGCCCCGATGCAACTTCAAGTGCGCTTGGAATAGGGAGACTTCTGCCAGTGTTTGATCAAGCAATACAACTTGAAAACACATCACCTGTTGCTGTTAATGCAACAACTTCTATACTTGTATATTCAGGCGCAGGTAGCTTTACAATTAGCAATTTCCCTGCAAACCCAGCAAATGGTCAACTATTTACTATTATGCTTGGAGTAAGTGATACAGCTACGCATATTATAACTTATCCTGCAAATACAGTTGCCACAAGCAATAATATTACGTCCTTGGATACAAATGCCTTTACTTCAACATCCGGTGGAAAATCTGTCACATATATTTATTTGCCAACTGGTGGAACAACAGCTAATCGTTGGTATTGCTTTAGCAGAGGATAATCAAATAACAACGGGGTTCTAGATTTTGGAGCCCCATTGTTATAAAAATTCTAAATAAGGGTCGGAATTGCGAATATTAAAAGTTGGTAAGCATGAGGTGCAAGTAACTCATGAAGAGAAAATTTTGTTTCCAGAATCTCCCCTACGCCAAGGCTTATCAGGGCATGCTAAAATAACCAAAGGCGATCTCATAAATTATTATTCAAAAATTGCACCAGTTATGATCCTGTATGTAAAAAATAGACCTATCATGATGCATAGATTTGTTGAAGGGATAGGGCAAGAGGGATTTTACCAGAAAAATATTTCTGATTATTTTCCCGATTGGATAGAGCGCGCAGAAATAAAGAAGATCGATGGAGGGGAGATTGAACAAGTTTTATGCAATAACCCTGAAACACTTGTTTATATCGCAAATCAATAAACCCATAAAAACGCGCAAACAAGAAGCAATTTTTATTGACAATAAACTTTTAATATTGCTACTATTTTTTTGCAGTTATTATTGTAATTTTTCACGATAATAAATTTTCTTAATAACAAGTCAAATAAATGAAAGCAGTTTATGAAAAAAATTATAAAAAAAAAAGTGAATAATTCACAAATAAAAAAAACTGAACCAAAGAAATTGAATAACTCAAAAATAAAATTTTTAAAAACTAATAAATTGGAACCGAAAAAATACACTCAAACATTGCTTGAAATTAAAAACCAAGTAGAGAAATCTCAAATTGAAGCCGCTAATGCTATAAAAATTGCATTAAATCATAGAAATTGGATTATAGGCAAAATAATATCAGAAAAACAAACTGCCTATGATTGGGGGTCAAATTTTTTGGATAAATTAGCAAAAGACCTACAAAATATGTATCCAGAAAATAGGGGATTTTCTACTGCCAATATTTATCGGATGAAGCTATTCTATAAGCTTTATCATAATTTTCGCGCAGCTGCGCGAAAATTAGAGGATTTACCAATTTTTTCTATACCATGGTTTCATAACGTAGTAATATTACAAAAATTAAAAAATCCAGAAAAATGTTTATGGTATGCTCAAAAATCAAAAGACAATTGTTGGAGCCGAAGTGAACTGGAAATACAAATCAAAAAAGATCTATATAGTCGCGAGGGCGCAGCAATTACTAACTTTAAAAAAACACTCATAGACCCGTATTGTGCTTCCGCTCAACAAACATTAAAAGACCCTTATATTTTTGACTTTATAAAGTTACATGATGAACATGTTGAATATGAACTTGAAAAGGGACTTATCGATAATGTTCAAAAACTTCTTCTTGAAATGGGAAAAGGATTTGCTCTTGTTGGAAGACAATATCACTTAGAGGTTGATGAAAAAGATTACTATATAGATCTACTTTTTTATCATACAAAATTAAAATGCTACGTTGTCGTAGAATTAAAAGCAAGAGAATTTGATCCAAGAGATGCTGGGCAAATAAATTTTTATCTATCGGCAGTTGATGACATGATCCGAGACTCAGAAGATAAACCAACAATAGGCTTACTACTTTGTAAATCAAAAAAGAATTTTACGGCCGAATATGCCCTGAGAGATATAAAAAAGCCTATAGGTATCGCAGAATATCAAACGGAAATACTGAAAAAATTACCCAAAGAACTAAAAAAGAATTTTCCAACAATAGAAGAAATTGAAACAGAATTAGAAAAAAATGAAATTTTACAAAAAAAATCATTGAAGAAAAATAAATAATCCACAAGAAAATTTTCATATCCACAATAAATAATTACCAAAATAAAAGAAAAATTTCAAAAAAAGGATAACTAGTGCAAGTACTAAAAATTGGCAAGCATGAATTGCAAGTAACTCATGAAGATAAAATTTTATTCCCTATTTCTAAAATAACCAAAGGCGATCTCATAAATTATTATTCAAAAATTGCACCAGTTATGATCCTGTATGTAAAAAATAGACCTATCATGATGCATAGATTTGTTGAAGGGATAGGGCAAGAGGGATTTTACCAGAAAAATATTTCTGACTATTTTCCCGATTGGATAGAGCGTGCAGAGATAAATAAACTAGAGGGAGGCATGATAACACAAGTTTTGTGCAATAACCCTGAAACACTTGTTTATATAGCAAATCAATTATGCATCACGATACATACATGGCTAAGCAAAATAGATAAAATAAATTATCCAGACAAGTTGGTTTTTGATTTGGATCCGGCAGGGCCAAAGCCAGAAGAAAGCTTTGCCCTGGTGATTAAAGCAGCTAAGAAAATAAAAGAATTTTTAGAAAATTTGGGCCTCACGACATTTGTCATGACAACTGGATCAAAGGGACTGCATGTTGTGGTACCAATAAAAAGAGAAAATACTTTTGAATATGTAAAAAATTTTGCACGTGATTGCGCAACAATTTTGGAGAAAGAAAACCCAGAAATTTTTACTAACGAGATGCGCAAAGAGAAACGCGGGACAAAAATATTTTTGGATATTTATCGCAACGCATATGCCCAAACTTCTGTTGCTCCTTATGCAGTACGCGCAATTGAAGGAGCACCAATTGCAACACCAATAAGATGGAGTGAAGTTAATAAAAATTTAACGGCACAGAAGTATAACATTAAAAATATTTTTGCTAGACTTGAAAAAAAAGGTGATGCTTGGGAAGATTTTGAAAAATCTGCGTGTTCTTTGGCCCATCCTGCGCTAAAGCTTCGGAGGGCATGAGGGGGCGAGAAAGACGTTGGACTCTATTTATGGGAAATAAATAATTGATTGCCCCATATGGGCTCTTAGGAGTTTTATAAAAAAATTTATTATTATTAACGCGAGTTCGATCTAAGAATAAATATTTGTTTATAGTTGAAATGCTCTCCCACCCGTTCGCCCTGCCTTGTCCGCCATAGCTTTTAGCGAAGGCTGGGAGCCTGTCGAAGGGTAATCCAAATAAAAAATTTTTATTAAAACTATAACTTTAATTTATTTTTGGCGTTATTTTTTGCATTAGATAACTTTTGCAATAAATCAAAATTTTCTTTTATAAAAGCCTCTTTCTTTTTTCTTGACCACCCCTTAATTTGTTGTTCTGCACCGATTGCTTCCCCTCTAGATGCAAATGTTGAAACATGCACAACTTTAACCGGTCGCCTGATAAATGTGTAACAAGTTGTTATTAACCCCTGTTTATGCATGCTTATTCTGGCCTCAATATTATCTGTTTGACCAGTATAATAAGACCCATCATTACATTCCAAAATATAAACATAAAACTCAAGCATAATTTTTTTTATTTTTATCGGTTTACCCTTCGATAAACTCAGGGCGAACGGGAGCTTATAATTCTTATATTTTCTTAAGTTGATGACATTATCTCCGTTCGTCGTGCACCCTGAGCATGACATCAGTAGCTCCTAGCGTAGGATGGTTAATAGTTCTTAGCCTTACTCAGAATACTCGCAATATACGCAGAAAATAATTTAAAGAGTAATCCAAAATCCGTTCGCCCTGAGTTTATCGAAGGGTAATCCAAATAAAAAATTTTTATTAAAACTATAACTTTAATTTATTTTTGGCGTTATTTTTTGCATTAGATAACTTTTGCAATAAATCAAAATTTTCTTTTATAAAAGCCTCTTTCTTTTTTCTTGACCACCCCTTAATTTGTTGTTCTGCACCGATTGCTTCCCCTCTAGATGCAAATGTTGAAACATGCACAACTTTAACCGGTCGCCTGATAAATGTGTAACAAGTTGTTATTAACCCCTGTTTATGCATGCTTATTCTGGCCTCAATATTATCTGTTTGACCAGTATAATAAGATCCATCTTTACATTCCAAAATATAAACATAAAACTCAAGCATAATTTTTTTTATTTTATCGGATTACCCTTCGATAAACTCAGGGCGAACGGGAGCTTATAATTCTTATATTTTCTTAAGTTGATGACATTGCGAATGGGAGATTATAATTCTTATATTTTCTTAAGTTGATGACATTGCGAATGGGAGATTATAATTCTTATATTTTCTTAAGTTGATGACATTGCGAACGGGAGCTTATAATTCTTATATTTTCTTAAGTTGATGACATTGCGAACGGGAGCTTATAATTCTTATATTTTCTTAAGTTGATGACATTGCGAACGGGAGCTTATAATTCTTATATTTTCTTAAGTTGATGACATTGCGAACGGGAGCTTATAATTCTTATGTTTTCTTAAGTTGATGACATTGCGAACGGGGGGGTAAGTAATCATTATTTTTTTAACAATATCAACTTTTATATTGTAAACAAAAGAAATAAAATCTCTATATTATTGTTACATATAAGATGTGTATAATGGGTAGTCAACACGAACGGAAAAAAAGAAACACTATTATTTTTATATATTTTTTCGATAATATTTATAATTATAATATTATTGGTGTTATTGTAAGTACTTATAATGTGCAAATTTATTTAAAAGAGGGTTTTATGTCAGAAAATGTTACTTCAAAAGAAGATATTATAAATTTTTTGAGAAAAAATAAAATATTATTAAAAAATGATTTTGATGTAGACAATATAATGCTTTTTGGCTCTTATGCACGAGACGAAGCAACACCTACAAGCGACATTGATATATTAATTGAATCTAAAACAAAAAGTTTTGATAAAAGCTACAGATTAAAAGTTTTTTTAGAAAAAAACTTAAAAAAAGATGTTGATGTAATTTACATAGACTCAGTACACCCATTTATTATGCGATCTATAAGCGAGGAGTTAATTTATGCCTAAATATCGCATAGAGCTGTTTATTGTTAATATGTTAGTTTCTATTGATAAAATTATGAGAAACACAAAAGATTTAGATATTAATCAAATAGTTTCTAATGAAAAAACTTTTGCTTTAACTTTAAGATAACTTCAGGAAATAGGTGAAGGAGAATTTATGAAAATATTTTTAGACACAGCAAATTTACAAGATATAAAAAATTGGCACCAAACTGGGTTAATAGACGGCGTAACAACAAATCCAACACACTTGAGCAAAGAAGGCGGCGACCCAAAAGAGCTTGTAAAACAAATATGTGAAGTCATGAAAGATGGCGATATAAGCGTAGAAATTACAGAAATTGAACCAGAAAAAGTTTATGCGCAAGCAAAAGAGATTGCAAAAATTGCAGATAACGTAGTTGTCAAAATTCCTTGTCATAAAGATTATTACGAAATTATAAAAAAATTAGCACAAGAAAATATTCCACTAAATATCACTCTTATTTTTACGCCACTTCAGGGATTATTCATGTGCAAACTAGGCGTCAAATATATCTCCCCGTTTATCGGCAGATTAAATGATATAGAGCAAGATGGCATAGAACTGGTAAATAATCTACGCATAATCATTGATGCAAATAAATTTACAAAAACAGAAATTATCGCCGCATCTATACGCGATGCAAGCGTTTTTCAAGATGCGCTCATGTATGGTGCAAATATTGCAACTGTTCCTGTAAATGTTCTTGAAGAAGCTACCAAACATACTTTAACCGACTCTGGCATGAAAAAGTTTTTGGATGATTGGAAAAAGTTGGGAATAAAGCAGTTTCCATAAAAATATTCTATACTCTCATAAAATAAAATCCTGATTTATAATATCCCGCTTTGAGCGGGATATTAACACAAACACCTTTTAAATTTCAAAAAAAATATCTATAATAAGCAATAATATCTAAATCAAAATAAAGGCCAGTAAAGTAATATGCTAGAAAATACAAAAAAAAAGAGATTAAACATAGCAATAATAACAAATAACTACACCCCCTATTCAGGCGGCGTAGTAAGCTCAATAGACTCTTTTGTCAATGAACTACATAAACAAGAACATAAAGCCTTTATAATCACTCTAGATTTTTTAGGCATCACAAGAAACGATCCATACCACGTTATAAGAATTCCAAGTTTATTTAGATTTATGTATAAAAAAAATCACATGGCTTTAGCAATAAAAAAAGAAAAAAAACTTCAAGAAATAATAGATATCTTAAAGCCCGATATAATACACGTACAACACCCATTTTACTTATGCCAACCTGCAGCAAAAATTGCAAAAAAATTAAACATACCAGTTATTTTTACATACCATACAATTTATGAAAAATATTTACATTATTTACCATTACCACAATTTATTACTCGACCAATTGTAAAAAAAATTGTTCTATCTTTTTGTAGAAACGTAGATTATATAGTTTCTCCAAGCAGCTACATAAAAAATTATCTCGAGAGCAATAATATTGAAACAAAAATAGAAAAAATACCAAGTGGCATCTTGCCTATATTTATAAAAGATCAAGTTTACGCGATAGAAAGAACAGAAACAACAGAGAAAAATGGAAAAAATATATTTAATTTAATTTTTGTAAGCAGATTTGTAAAAGAAAAAAATATAGAATTTTTACTGTGCATGTTTGCAAAACTTGTACAAAAAAATCCTGATAAAAACTTTAAATTAACACTTGCAGGATATGGAAGCGAGTACGAAAAAATAAAGAAATTTGCGCATAAAAAATTAAAATTAACCAATTATATACAATTTATTTACAGACCAAGAAAAGAAGATATCGCTGATCTATACATGCAATCTGATGCATTTATATTTTCTTCTGATAGCGATACTCAAGGGCTGGTGCTTGCAGAAGCTATGGGCTGTGGATGTCCAGTAATTGCACTTGATGGGCCAGGACAACGAGATATAATCAAAGATTGTATTAATGGCTTTTTGTGTAATTTTGAAAGCGATATGATAGAAAAAATTTTATTACTACAAAGCGACAAAAATTTACATTATCGCTTAAGAATTGGCGCACTAGAAACTGCTAAAGAATATCACCCTACTGCGACCACAAATAAGTTGATAAATTTATATAAAAAATTAATTTAGAAATAATTTTTATCTTAAACCTGGAGATCTTTTGTGAAGAATAAAGCAACGCTAATAAACTTTTATATCTTTAATTTATTTATTTGCGCAACTTTTATAACAATATTTTCACAAAAATTATTTTGTATGAATTTATATTCCACTGAAAATGGTAAAACTCAAGAATCAAATGAAAAAATATATATAGTAGATATTCCTGTAATTATTGGGACATTAATCAAAGAAAATGGAATAGAGAAAATTATTTTAGAATCAGAAATTGGAATTCAAGAAAAAACAATTTCAAAACAAGAAGAAATACTAGAAAAAGAAATACAAGACAAAAATAGTATAAAAAAAAGAAAATCTGAAGAAGAACTTAAAAATCCCTCAAAAACAAAACGTAGAAAGTCATATCGCCCTCGCCTAGCGAGGGGCTTGACGGTTGTGAGCAGTCCCAAGGACTGCCGAATTAATTATTAAACTACACTAACAACTCAAAAACTTCCAGCTTCATCATATCCATCAAGTTTTTC
>Ga0209417_1004819_pt1 | contig 15678 bp, 16 predicted proteins | sample RifGroF2_FD_184002 | JGI IMG/M metagenome (GOLD analysis project Ga0209417, IMG submission 184002) | Groundwater microbial communities from Rifle, Colorado, USA - Groundwater F2 (SPAdes) (version 2) | ecosystem: Environmental > Aquatic > Deep subsurface > Groundwater | place: Rifle, Colorado... | reverse complement strand
AGTTGTAATATCAGCCTTGGTATCTAGAGGTTTGTAGTTTATCAGCTGCGCGTAAGCGCTTTCAAAGAAAGGTGAATATTCTGCTTTTGCGATCTCAGCTGCTCGTGGATCGGCGCCGATAAAATTTACTTTTACTTTTACATTGTTGTAAACGGTTATCTCGCCTGTTGAAGGGCTGTATCTGATCGGCTCAACAGATATTACGCCTACGCCAATCCCTCTCATCGTACCGCTTACAGTTACAGATGCGATAGGAGATTCATTGAATTTTGAAGACTTATAAGCGCTCTCGTTATAAATAAAAAGCCTGTCTTCAGGTTTTGAACTTTTTGAATAGCTCGGCTGAGCCGGCATAAGAGGGTTCATTATACCAAACTCAGAAAGTTTGTAGCTTTTTGTTTCGTAGCTGACAACTTCAACTTCTGGAGTTGCGCCGAAGGGCATAGCTATCATTTTGTTGTACGCAGGCATAGCAGGCGTACCTGTTATCCCGGTAAGAGTGCCTTCGTCAATAGTAACAGAGGTAAACACACCCTTTTCTGTTGTGACGTCGGCATAATTGATGTCCCTAACACTAAATCCCAGCTCCAGATAATTCTCAGACTCTCCGGCAATGTTGTACCCGGTTACCTTTGAATTATCAAGTACTGCTTTATTCGCAGCAAAGAGCGAAACCGCTGCTGCAAGTAACAATACAACTAGTTTCTTCATGAATCCTCCTCAGATTTTTTATATTTTCAAGTATTTCAATGCTTGTCAAAGCACCTTAGCTATAGAGTTTAAGACTTGATTCAAAATAATACCTTAAAGTCTGATTGTCAACTCTTTTTAATAAAATATTTTACAATAAAAAAAGCCGTTAAAAAACGGCTTTTAATTCGGAAATATGACCTTATTCCTGGCTGATAGCGTCAGAAGGACATACAGCAGCGCAGGCTCCGCAGTCTATGCAGGCGCTCGGGTCGATCTTGTAGATGTCGCCTTCTGAAATACAATCTACAGGGCATTCAGGTTTACAGGCACCGCAGGCAACGCATTTGTCAGAAATTACATGAGGCATTTTTTACTCCTTGTTTATCTTTTAAGATTTAATTCCACAAGTTCAAGTTAAATAAATTAAAATCGAATGTCAATAAATTCCTTAATAACTTTTTTTTTAGTTTTTTTATCAGTTACACACTTCTTCACCGATATTCATTCCTGTCCCTGCCTGCTTTCAGATTTACTATTCCAGCCATCAGCGTTTTTATACTTTCTGAAACGGACAGTCTTTTGAGCCTGCTTGCCGCATTAAGCCACCTGTCAGAATAAAATACAGCTTTTCTTTCCGATCCTTTTACATTCCTGAAACAGCTTTCTATGCTTTCAATTGCGTGATCAAAGTTATGTATCTTTAGAGATTCGTCACATAATTTATCAAGTATCTCGATCGCTTTTTTATTTTCGCCTTCTTTTTCATAACACAGGCTTATACTTATCAATGCAGAGAGAGCCTGTCCCGAAAAGCGGTCAGCCTGAGACACTGCCAGCATATCTTCAAAATAAGCCCTTGCGATCTTATATTTTCCCTTGTGGAATTCAAAACTTCCCGACAGCTCGAAAAACATTGAAGAGGCTTCTGGATCTTTGATCTCATTTTTAATATTATACATTTCCTGAACAGTTATTTCTGCAGAAGGGAACATGCCCTTCTTCAGCTGGGATAAGCCTTTCAGACATTTGGCTATGGCGAACATATCGGTACCGCTACTTCCGTCCAGAAGTTCAGCTTCGGTTACAGCTTCTCTGTATCTTGCTGATTCGTAAAGCATCCGCACTTTAAGCACTGTTGCTTTTGAATAATATTCATTGCCTGAACCGGACATCATCTCCATGACTTTATCGCATAGATCTATCCCTTTTCCGTAATCTTTCTCAGCTCTATATATCTCAGCTTCGAGAAGGAAAGACCATGCTGCGTCATCTTTGGCAGGATCTCTTTTTACGTACTCCCTTAACAAAATAGCTGCCGGTTCGTAACAAAAGATATCATAGTACCTTAAAGCCATGCTTTTAATGTTTTTCTTTGAGTTGTTTTTGTTACTTACAGATTCATGTTGATTTTTTTTCAATTTGAGAAGGTTATGAATTTCGGAAAGTTTTATTTTGAAATCAAGCTCGTTCTTACCGTCTTTAAGTGATGATATCAGGACTTCATTTTCGTAATTAAAATGAAATACTGCATCCATATTCTCATATTCCAGACATCTGCGCAGGACACTCAGGCTGCATTTATCTAAATAATCGGCGTTGTCGATAAATATAAATGTTCTGTATATACCCGAATAGCTCATGAACAGTGACACGGACACATCGTCGATCACCCCATTCAGAGCCCTGTCTATAAATTTTCCGCCATATTCAGTTATCCCTAAAAATCTGGAATAAAGATCATAATTATGGCTTTCCTTAATATCGGCAAGCATTTTTTTAAGAGCGTAGCTTCTATCCGAAGAAAAGTTCTCTAAAAAACCGTTGATAAGTTTTATTATAGTAAAATAGGGTGTGTTTTGGGTTTCATTTTCGCAAATTGCAGAAAATATTTTTCCGTTTTTTGAAGATATTTCTGAAAAAGCTTTGGATAAGGTACTTTTTCCGCTTCCTTTTTCACCCGCTATAAAAACCTTTCTAACCGTTCCGTCCGAAACAGCAGCTCTGTATTTTGATAATTCTTCATCCCTTCCGGTTATCATTTCGTGAACAGGACTTTCTTTTTTTGAAAAACCTTTCAGGCTGGATATTTTATATCTCGTTTTTATTCCTTTGAACCCTTTTTGCCTGAAATTTTCAAACACGGCATCATTCATCTTTGAGGAAGAAACACCTGAAACGATAATTTCATTTGATACTGCTGAATTCATCAGCTTTAAGCAAGTGCCTAAAACCTCTCCTGCGCACATAAATTCGTGCCTTTCAGGCGATCCGGATATCCCCAAATAACCCGTACCTGAATTTATAGCCATTCTCAGTACTTTGTTATTACCGGATTCCTTTAGAATTTCAAGAGCGCATTTTGCGGCATTCTCTTCAGAATACGTGCATGGTTCAATTACGCCGAACAGAATGGTCACTTTATTGTCACCGGATTTTAGATCAGTTCTTAACGGCAGTCCGCCGTGATCAGAAGATATCCTGAAAATACTTGTAAGAAGTTCACTCAGCCCTGCATGATCGAATCCAGCCTCATAATCTTTTGCAGATAAACCTACACTTAGAACCGTAAAATTTCTGAATTCGCCGTAACCTGTTCCTTTTTCCCTGTCAATATCTGATATGACTTTTCTTGTAAATAATTCAATTTTATTTATTTTACCCGGTCTGGACATCTGCGGCGGCGGCTCAAAGAGTTCTTCGATTTTCTCGGAAATATAATAGTATCCTTCCTTTGTTTTGAAGTCGCAGATCCCGAGTCTGAATCTCATACTGCAGTTCACGAGAAACTCCCCTTTATCCGCGGCATGCGAGCATTCAGCAGCTTTATCTAGCGCTGCACCTGCTATGAAATAGTCTTTTTCACTCTTCCCAAGCTGCCCAATTATCGTTTCTCCATAAGCAGCCCCTGCTTTGAATCCGACTAGGAACCTTCCGAATGGATTTTTTATACTTTTCAGATCTTTCATCAGGTTCAAAAGCTCTATCCCGCAGTTGTTCACCGATCTTGAAGGTGTTGTCTCAGGAAAGAACGCAACTATAGAATCTGTACTCAATTTATATACCGACCCGCCTCTTTTATATATTGTTTTAAAAAGAGGCTCAAAGATCTCTGTCAATGCAGAAGAAACGGCCTTCGCACCCTGGTCTCCCTGATCCGATAATTTGTCGCACATCGTCTGCATTCCATGTATTTCGGCATAGATAACATAACCTCTTATCACGATATAATTATTTTTCAATATATCATGATAATTATCGATAAAATGTTGAGGTATGTATTTGGATAACATGTCCCTGCCTTTTCTATGGTTTCTCCTACAATATAATGTATTATATGTAAAAAGAAAACTTCTTTTTTAAGGTAGAGTGGACTTTAGAACTCGAGAATATAATCGCATTCCTGAACATGTTTTTCTAAAAGACATCCGCCGACAACCTCGCCGAAAGTAAGATATCTGATCTCGTTTTCCGCGTTTATCACGATCCCGGTATCGGGATCTGTTCCGGTTTTTATCATACTTTTGCAGAATTTTTCCGCTTCCTTCTGAACGTCATCCGAAATCTCTCCGCAGTTGAAGTAGTAGTAGTTTCCGATGCTTTTACAAATAGTGTGACACATTTTCGCCTCCGTTTTTTTGTCATCAGAGGCAATATAAAAAGAGTTGAGTGTCATCTAGTGACACTCAACTCATAAAAATGTATTTTTTTTAATTTTTTTTTACCAGGCTTCAACAAAGGCTGTATCGTTATACATATCCTCAAGTCTCTTCTTATGTCCTTTCTCCATCTTTGAAAGTTCCATGAAAGTTTCTTTCTGGGATTTGTCGGCGCTTGCCTCGGCGAATTCTTGGTACATTTTCATGGCGGCTTCTTCTTTTTTCATCGCCAGGACTATTGCGTCTGTATATTTCATTTCCGCTGTAAGTTTGGGAAGCGGGAGTGTTTCCGAAATTTTATAGTCTGCGGAGTCTTTGAATTTTAGTGTTTTCATGCTGTCGTCAAGGTATCCGAGAAGAAGCGATTTATGACCGGATTCCTCTTCGGCAAGTTCTTTGAACAGAGCTTTTAAAGAAGGTTCATTAATTTTTAAAGATGCTTTTCTGTAAAATTCAAAAGCCTCTTCCTCGTTTTTAACAGCCAGTTCCATTATTTCAGCAAATTGCGATGAATTCATAATTCTCTCCAAGTTTGTTTGATTTAATTTATGCAAAAATAATCTTCAAGTCAAGTTAACTATTAAGTAAAATATCTTATTCGTTTTGATCACAGTCTCCCTTCCTTATTATAGCTGTAATAACCGCTCTCAGCTATAATAACATGGTCAACAAGAGGGATCTGCAAAATCTCGCCGGTCTCTTTAAGCATTTTTGTGATCTCATCATCGTTTTTTGAAGGCTGAGCCTCTCCAGAAGGATGATTGTGAACTACGATTATGGAATTTGCCGAACAGTCGATCGCAGTTTTAAAAACCTCTCTTGGATGGACAAGGGTGCCAGAAAGATGTCCCACACTTATATTTTCGTCATGGATTATCATGCTTTTTGTGTTTAAGTATAACCCTCTGAACACTTCTTTTATGAAGCCTGACATTTCTTTTGTATGACCGTAAATGTCTTCAGGGCCTCTTATCAGGGTTTTTCTTTTTACCGACGGGCTGTAAAATCGTCTTCCCAGCTCAAATGCGGCGACGAGCTTGCATGAATTAACAAGTCCGATCTTAAGCATTTGATCTATCTTTGCCGGATCTTTTATCTCCGCTATCGTTTTAGATCCGTAGTCGCGGATTATTCTTTCTGAAATCGCGAACACGCTTTCGTACCTGGAACCTTTGCCGATTATAACGGCGATAAGGTCTGAGATACTCATGTCGTCCGTTCCACCTTCCAGCATTGTTTCTCTCGGAAATGCTGTCCTCCCGTACTTTTTGACTATGTAGTCACTTACCTGCATAACAATGTTTCCTCAATTCTTTTTAAACCTAAGGCATAATAATACAACATCAGTGTCATCTAGTGACCCTCAACTTTCTTAAAAAATATAATTTCACTTGATTTTTCCACCTGAATTTGATTTATTCCGACCTATGTATAAATTAAAAGTTAAAAGATTATCCGACAACGCAAAACTCCCTGAATATGCGCATCCCGGAGATGCAGGAATGGATTTATTTTCCGATGAGGAAAAACTTATACGCACAGGCGAATCCGCTCTGATTAAAACAGGTATCAAGATAGAGCTTCCTGCCAACTCGGAAGCCCAGGTAAGACCGAGAAGCGGCCTTGCTCTGAAAGAGGGAATAACCGTTCTGAACACTCCCGGAACGATAGATGAAGGCTACAGGGGAGAAGTCGGCGTTATTCTGATAAATCACTCGAAGAAGGATTTTTTAATAACAGCCGGAATGAAGATCGCCCAGATGGTGATAAGCCCGGTATATCAGGCTGAAGTGATCGAAGTTGATGAACTTTCCGATACGCACAGAGGTGAAGGCGGGTTCGGTTCTACAGGTCACTAACGGTAAATAATTCCTAAAATCTTATCCATATCTTTATAATCTAAAAATGGTAATTGTCCCGGAGCTGTCGGTTTTTCATCATCCGGATAAGCATAAACGATAGGCGAGCCGTTTATATAAGCTTTGAGTCTGCCTTTTTTTCCAGTTTCACCCATCGGAACAGGGATTATTCTGTCATTAACCTGCATCAGAGAAAGCAGAAGTTCGTTGTCTTCTTCAGAATTGGCAAGGCAGGCTATCTTTATATAATGAGGCTCGTAAATATCCGCTTCGTTAATTATCCCGTTCAGAAATTCCCTGTCCGGAGTTGATTGAAAATTATGATACGATAGCATTATCTTTTTTTCTTTGTTCTTCGCATGGCTAACCGCCAGTCTGATCTCATCCGACGGCAGATTCAGACTGACATCCACGAGATCTGCTCCGTAATCAATGCTTTTCAGCGTGAAATCCATGCTTTTCTGGATATCGGAGATATCGGAATATGTGCAGATGCTTGTTTCGGCATTGCAAAGAAGGATGCCTAGATCATCAGGATCCGCTTTTATCAGATCGAGCCTGAGTTCTACATTTTTATATTTTTCTATGAGCTCAACGCATTTGTCAATATCAGGATTTGATATACTAACGAATATCATCTATCAGTCCTTTCAGTTTTTTCAGTTCGATACCTTGAATAACAGGTTCGCCGATATCTTTCAGCAGCACGAGATCTATTTTGTCTGAATTTTTCTTTTTATCCTGAATAATTGATTCAATTATCTGTTCAGTTGAAATTTTAGCCGGAATTTCGAAAGGAAGAGAGTTCATTTCGAGAACTTTCTTAACCTTTGCGGTCACTTTCTTATCTAAACCGGCCAGCTTTTCAGAAATTCTGCATGCCGCGATCATTCCGATAGAAACCGCTTCGCCGTGCATCATTTTTTTACTGTTAAGTTCAACTGCGTGACCGACCGTGTGACCGAAATTCAAAATCTTTCGAATCCCTTTTTCTGTCGGATCCTGCAACACAATTCCTTCTTTGATCTCCGCTGAAGTCTTTACGGCTTCATTTAGTTCCGCTTTTGAAAACTCTGATAGCAGTTCTTTAGTCAGAAGCTGAAACAGTTCCTTATCTCCGATTATAGCAGTCTTTATGACTTCAGTCGCTCCATTGTTAAAATTCCGTATATCCAGCGTCTTTAAAAATGATGTGTCGATAATAATCCTGTCAGGCTGTTTGAATGTGCCTATCATATTCTTGAAGCCTTTAAAATTGACCCCGTTCTTTCCTCCGATCGCTGCATCAGCCTGAGCGAGAAGGGTCGTCGGAACCAGAATAAGTCCGGTTCCTCTTTTAAAAGTTGCAGAAACATATCCCGCTATATCGCAGACTACTCCGCCTCCGATCCCGACAATAAAGGTATGCCTGTCAGCCTCGATATCAAGAAGATGCTCATAGATACCTTCAACCGTACGGAGGTTTTTGGTTTTTTCTCCGCTCTTAAGTATAAGTGTGATGCATTCTTTGAATATCCTAGTTTTGTAAAGTTCAAAAACATTATCGTCAGTTATGAACACATACGACTTTCCCTTAAGCTCGGATTTAAGTTCTTTTACTGCATTTGTGAATACGATCTGCTTTGCTGTGCTCATTTTATTGCCTTGTAATTTTGCATTACTTTGTATAAATTTAACACAATTTTGGAGATTATGAAATGGATAATGATAAAAAACCGAGATATTTATTTGTGACGAATACGCTTAAGGACGAGCCGAAAAAATTTTATATGGCTGTTCTGACGGTATTTCTGGTTAATATCTTCATGTATTATATGTTCAACCCCACTTTCGGAATGATATCGGTCGTTCTGACGATCTTATCTCTTACTGAAATTTTTTTTCCTTTTAAATATTCCCTTTTTGATAAAGGGATCATAGTTGACCGTTTTTTTTATAAAGTTAAGCATGAATATTCTTATTATAAAAAAGTCCTGAATGACAAGAACGGAATTTTCCTTTCCCCTTTCCGGTACGATACCAGACTCGAATCCTTTAGAGGCATCCTTCTTAGAATTCCCAAAGACAAAAAAGACGAAGTCATAGCGTTTTTAAAGGAAAAGATCGAGATCACTGAAGAAAAAAAGGCGGAATAAACCGCCTTTTTTGATACACATTAATAACATATTCTTACAGCTGCGGCCCTGATTTTATAAGCGCTTTCGCAGCTTTATTATCGCAGTACTGTTCGAAGTTTTTGATATACTTCGCAGCCAGTGATTTAGACTTTTCTTCCCATTCGCCTTTCTTTTTATAAGTATCTCTCGGATCAAGTAATCCCTCAGACACATTCTTCAGCTTGACCGGTACCGTAAGGTTCAGGATCGGGATATGTTTAGTTTTAGCCTTATTTATTGATCCATCAATTATTGCGTCGATTATCGCGCGCGTATCCTTTATAGATATACGCTTTCCGGTGCCGTTCCAGCCTGTATTGACCAGATATGCCGTTGCTCCGTGCTCATCCATCTTTTTCACAAGAGTTTTTGCATAAACTGTCGGATGAAGGCTTAAAAATGCCTCGCCGAAAGCCGGCGAGAATGAAGGAACAGGTTCGATTATGCCGAGTTCTGTACCTGCAAGCTTTGAAGTATATCCGCACAGAAAGTGATACTGCGCCTGATCTCTGTCGAGAATTGATACCGGCGGAAGAACCCCGAATGCGTCGGCTGATAAGTATATCACCTTTTTAGCATGTCCCGCTTTTGACGGCAGAACTATTTTTGTTATATGATAGATCGGATATGAAACTCTTGTATTTTCAGTTACGGAACCGTCAGAATAATCTACGGAACCGTTCTTTTTAACGGTCACATTTTCTAAAAGCGCGTCTCTTTTTATCGCTCTCCAGATATCAGGTTCGTTCTCTTCTTTAAGATTGATCGTTTTTGCGTAGCATCCGCCTTCATAATTGAACACGCCGTGATCATCCCAGCCGTGCTCATCATCGCCGATCAGATAGCGTTTCGGATCAGCTGAAAGAGTTGTCTTGCCTGTGCCTGAAAGTCCGAAGAATACAGCAACATCGCCTTTGTCTCCGACATTGGCGGAGCAGTGCATCGAAGCTAATCCTCTTAGCGGCAGATAATAGTTCATCATTGAGAAAATGCCTTTTTTCATCTCGCCGCCGTACCAGGTTCCGCCTATGATCTGCATTTTTTCGGTCAGATTGAACAGCACGAACACTTCTGTGCGCAGCTTATGTTCTTTCCAGTTCGGATTAGTTGTCTTTGAAGCATTTATAGACACAAAATCCGGTTCGCCGTAGTTCTCAAGCTCATATTTCGACGGCCTGATGAACATATTGGTAACAAAGTGAGCCTGCCATGCTACTTCAGTAATGAATCTTACTTTAAGTCTGGTGTCCGCATTCGTACCGCAGAATGTATCAACGACATATAGTGTTTTACCTGAAAGCTGTTTCTGAGCTACGCCTTTCAGCTCTTTCCATATCTTTTCTGAAACAGGCTTGTTAATATTTCCATCCCACCATATCGTATCTTTGCTGGTTTTGTCCATAACGATATATCTGTCTTTGGGCGAACGGCCTGTAAATCTTCCCGTCATAACAGCTACCGCTCCTGTATCCGTCACAACACCTTTTTCAAAACCTTCAAGTTTTTTATCTGTCTCGTGCTGAAACAGAACTTCGTAAGACGGGTTGTGAAATATTTTTTTCACGCCCGTGATGCCGTATTTTTTCAGATCAAGTTGAATCATTTTTCCCGCCTATTTTAATTTTTACACCCGCAGCTTTTAAATTTAAAACATTTGTTACCCAAAACAAAAAATATTTTATTCAATATTTTATAACGTAAATTTGCTAAAATCCGAAAAAACTAATACAGATCGCCCCGTCTGTCAGCTCTGCAGTCTATCATTTTGCGGTATTCAGCAACCTGAGATAAATCGATATCGGCTGATTTGATCTCTTCTTCTGTTCCGCATCCTGAAACGATCATTCCGTCGGGAGAGATCACCATTGAATTTCCGCCGTAATCAGGATAGTCCGACCTGCCGTTAGCCCTGTTGACAAGCACGAAATAACTCTGGCTTTCGATCGCTCTCGCATAAGCTAATTTGACCATCGTATCTACCCTTTTAAAAGGCCACGATGCCGGAAGGATTATTAGATTCGCTCCTTTCAGCCACAGTTTTCTGAAACTTTCAGGAAACCTGAGGTCGTAGCAGATATTCATCCCGATATGCCATTCCTTATGTGCGAAAGTATGAAGCCCGTTCCCCTGATGAAATATCTTATCCTCATCCATCAGCCTGAAAAGATGTATCTTGTCGTAAACCGAAAGAACTTTACCTTCATCATCTATAAAAAAAGCACGGTTGTATATTTTTCCTTTTTCTTTTACCGGAGTAGTAAATACAACCGCAGTTGAAATTTCTTTAGCTATTCCGGAAAATTCTAAAACGACATCTTTCCACTTATCTGACCAGCATTCCATATTATCCCTGTTATATCCCGGAATGAACATTTCCGGAAGAACAGCGATCCCGCCGCCCTTAACAACTTTGAAAAGCTCCATAGCCTTTGCAAGATTACCTTCAGTATTTTTTTCATCGACTGATATTTGTAAAAGATGGATTTTCATATTCTCCCCGCATAAAATGTATTTTAAATATAATCTTTTTGAGTTTAAAATGAAAATAAATAATTTATTTTGGAACTTTACAATATTTGGAAATGTATAAGAGTAGTAACAAGACAAACTTCTTCATTACTCCTCCTCCTCCTAAATTAAGCCCCTGAACTTCAGGGGCTTAGTGTTTATATATGCTTTTTTGTATTTGAAATTAAAACAAAAATCACCTGATCCCTGACTTTCCTTCCCTAACCTCGCTTCCGCCCCATTCAACTACGGTGTAGCCTTTACGATGCTTTGGAACAAGCTTCTGTTCTTTAATTTCAACGGGTTTATCAAGACCCTTGAAAACCATAAAAACACGAATAATTGTTTCAGGTTCGGGAGTAATTGTAAGCTTTGCAAGTTCTTCATATTCTTTTGTGGAAAAATGAATAAGATTGTAAGGATTTTTCTCAAGTTCAGGCAACCAGAAAATGATAAATTCATTGGCTTCCTTATAGTTCAGACCAAGTGTTTTCAGACTTTTTTCGAGAAATTCTGCTGCGTCCTCTTTTTTCACAATAAAACCTTCATTCAAAGTAAAACCCTTCTCGTCAACTCCTTCCCAAAACAGAGAATAGTACATCCTGCCGGCTTTATCGGTTAAAGTACCGTCAGGTTTTGCAGTAACTGTCCATCCGCCCTCAGGATATTTCGGATAAGTTGCTGTGAAAGTCCCCTTGTAATCAAGCTTAACATTCACTTTGGTTTCTTTTTCGGGGTAGATATAGATGATTGGTTTTTCTAAATTAATTTTCATTAACTTTATTTTCAAATTAACCGTAACTATTGAATCTTGTCTAATTTCAATATCTTTAACTTCGCGAGGTGAATACCCGATAAATTCCGCCCGGATAGTGTATTTTCCGGTTCGGACTCCTGAGATTAAATAGTTCCCATTTTCATCTGCTTCAGCCCCCCAAGATGTGCCTATTACTACGATGTTCGCACCGGGTAAAGGGTTATTGTTTTCATCAAGGACTGATCCTTTCAAAGAACCCTCTAAAGAAGTATCTTTTATCTTAGGTAGAATAAAATCTTGATATAGAATATACGCTGTGCGAATCTTAACATCTTTTACTACTTGGAATTGGTGTTTTGTAAAATAAGATTTTATAGAGTATGTTCCTTCCTTTATGCCGATTATCCAATATTTCCCATCTTCATCTGTTTCTGCACCATAAGTAGTGCCTGAAATAGTTATTATTGCTTCTTTAATAGGATTGCCGTATTCATCTGTTACAGTTCCACACAAAAAACCATTTTTATCATTATTATTTCGAAATTTGTAATTAACGTTTTCGCATTGAATTGTATCTTTTGTATTTTTGATTGTTTCATAATTTACCGAATCGTCCTTAACTTCCTGCCCGAAGGTAAGTGAAAAGATCATAATGAGTAAAAGTGCGGATATTTTTTTGCTGATGGGATTCATTTAAACACCTTAATGTTTATTATCGGTGCTATCTTCTCAAAATGATTATCTAAAGTGAATATACCGCAGTCGTTCTGGAGAGCGTTCTGAGCTATGATCAGATCAGGGATACCGATGCCATTAATTCCATTTTTGAGACATCGTGTCTGAAAGTCAATGATCTGCTCCCAGTCTATTTTCATTTCATTTTTTAAAATTTCTGACAAAAGGCTTATGATTTTATTCTGCTTCTTGACCTTTAAATAAGGTATCAGTTCTGTAAGAATAAGGTCATTAGTTACAACCATGTTTTCATCAATCAGAAGATCAAGTTTTCCGGAACTTTTTCCATCCCTGAAATAATCTATCCATACAGATGTGTCAACTAAGACTTTCAAGTTCTTGACCTTAAGTGATCAAGGTCAATATCAAGGTCTATCTTACCTTTAAAATTCTTTAGTCCGGCGATCTTATTTTTTCTGATCAGTTCTTCGAGTGCAGTAATTATAACCATAGTTTTTGTTTTGATGTGAGTTGTTTCCATAGCTTCAACGAGAAGATCTTCCGGCAAATCAAGTGTTGTTCTCATTTTCACCTCCTATATGCATATATATAATAAATTATGCATACAAAGTCAAGTATTATTTTACTGCAGTCCTCGAACCGGATTTAATTTCAGTCCCGCCCCATTCGACCACGGTGTAACCTTTACGGTCTTTCGGAACAAGCTTCTGTTCTTTAATTTCAACTGGTTTATCGAGACCTTGGAAGACCATAAAAACACGAATAATTGTTTCAGGTTCGGGAGTAATTGTAAGCTTTGCAAGTTCTTCATATTCTTTTGTGGAGAAATGAATAAGATTGTAAGGATTTTTCTCAAGCTCAGGCAGCCAGAAAATAATAAATTCATTGGCTTCCTTGTAATTTAGCCCGAGTGTTTTCAGGCTTTTTTCGAGAAACTCGACAGAGTTCTCTCTCTTCATAACAAAACCTTCATCAATAGTAAAAACTTTATCAGTTTCACCTTCCCAGAAAAGCGAATAATATTCTTTTCCGCTTTTGTCTTTGAGTGTACCGTCAGGTTTTGCGGTTACAGTCCATCCGTTCTCAGGATATTTCGGATAAGTAGCCGTGAAAGTTCCTTTGTAATCAAGCTTTACATTAACTTCGGACTCTTTTTCGGGATAGATGTAGATGATGGGTTTGCGAGTTTTATAATAATATTTCGAATTTGAATTAATCGAGAATTTAACTAAAATACCATCTATGAATGTATCAACATATACAGATCTTTCATTAACACTTATCACTTTACCTTTATATTCACTGCCTATTTTAAAATTATCGGATGCTTTGCTTGAATCAATTATCGCTTCTTCAGTAATTATTCCTATTGCTAATGAATCTCCTTCGCGAATTTCAAAGGTCTTGCCGTCAATCTTAAATCTTGCTTTATTATTGAAAAAGAAAGAATATGATATCTTGTTTTTATCATACAATTTTAAACCCTTTGGCATAACGGGATGAGAAAGTGCAGTTTCAAAATTACGATTTTTTCCTGATCTCGGTTTTCGATAATTTTGATTAACTTTTCTATCGGTAGTTGAATTTTTTTCTTTATCAATTTTAACTGTATCGTCCTTCGCTTCCTGCCCGAAGCATAATGAAAAGGTCAAAATGATCAATACTGCTGATATTTTACTTAGGATTTTCATTAAATGCCTCATGAATTTTTCATGTACGATTTGAGGTCACGGTAATAATTTTCATTGAGTGTTTCCGAACTCATATTCGGTTCTTTCGCCGTTATCGAGTTCAGCTAATCCGAGAAGTATTTCCTTTATCAGCTCGTAAGTCAGTTCAGGATTCTCTTCGGCACATTTACTGATCTTTGCTTCAATCGAAAGTTCATCCGATATTTTTATTGCTTTAGGCATTACTCCTCCTCCTAAATTTAAGCCCCTCCGAAAGGGGCTTAAGTGTTTTATAAAATTGCAGATATTCAATTTTCATTTATTTAAACTTTTCCTGACCGAACTTAAAGACACCGAATCCGATTTGCCGGATTTATAATCACCGTATCTGGCTTCAGATTCTGCAACCCATGCATTTTCTATTACAGGATCTATCTCATCCAAGCTTTTAAGTATCAGCTCGACCAGCTTTACTTTCTCAACGGGATTCAGTTTTAAAGTCTCTTGTTTCAATTCTTCAGTAATCATAAATAACCCCTTTATTTCCTGCAAGTAATATACGAAATTATTTAATCTGTAACAAAAATAAAAAAGGTTTTCTAAATAACTAAAATAAATTAAGCCACTGAACTTCAGGGGCTTAGTGTATATATGAGATCTGAGTTTACTACTTTTTCACTCTGATCCTGGCATCAACGGCGACCAGATCTTTCTCGTTGCCGAGAAGCGGATTTATGTCCATCTCCATGATCTCGGGAGCTGCTTGTGTCAGGCTTGAAAGTCTCGCGATGATCTCTGCGAATTTATTCTCGTCTATTCCTTTCTGACCCCTGACTCCCTGAATGATCTTATAACTTTTTAAAGATCTGATCATTTCAAGCGCTTTGTCCTGTCCGAACGGTGCAAGATTTGAGGCTGTGTCTTTGAATACCTCAATGAATATTCCGCCGAGACCGCATAATATCGAATGCCCGAACTTACCTTCGTGATTTATACCGGCGAAGAATTCTTTTCCCGATATCATCGGCTGGATCATGACACCTTTTGAATCTTTGATCTTCATCATTTTATCAAAAATCTTTTCGATCTCTTTTTCTGTTTTTATGTTGAGCGCGATACCTCCGACATCCGATTTATGCACCGGCCCGACTACCTTCATTACAAGCGGAAATCCGAATTCTTTAGCTTTTGTAACTATCTTCGCTTTTTTATCGCTTACAAACTCCGGTACTCTAGCTATTCCTGCCGCATCGAGTATTTCGGCTGTCTGTTCAGGTTTTAAATAACCGTCTTTGGCTTTAGATATTATTGCTCTGACCTTTTTTACATCAATTTTGATCTGCTCGAATTTTGTATAAGGTTTGGGAGTGTTTGCGACATTTACTATAGTTCTGCCGAGGTTAACTTCGTCTGAAAAATATATCTGTCCGAGTGATTTGAAATAATCGATTTCCTTTCCGGCAGAAACGATCGAGGGGAGCAGCGGATAGATCGGCTTTTTTGTTTTCTCCATCTTTTCGTGCAGAACTTTATATACATCATATATTTCGCCAAGACCGGGTGAGCCGAAAATTACGACCATTCCGTCAATATCTTTAAATTTGTCATTCACATAATCAATTATAATCCCAAGCTGCTCGGCCGTTCCTGTCGCGAGAAAATCTATCGGATTGGCAACTGATG
>Ga0209417_1004817_pt1 | contig 15686 bp, 5 predicted proteins | sample RifGroF2_FD_184002 | JGI IMG/M metagenome (GOLD analysis project Ga0209417, IMG submission 184002) | Groundwater microbial communities from Rifle, Colorado, USA - Groundwater F2 (SPAdes) (version 2) | ecosystem: Environmental > Aquatic > Deep subsurface > Groundwater | place: Rifle, Colorado... | reverse complement strand
TGACCATCACGGCTTTGAGGACCTGTGCGCCGAATTCCGACGGATGGACTTCCTTGAGCGAGCCCAAGAAAGAACCGATGGGGCTCCGCTTTGCCCCGACGATATACACTTTCTTTTCCATGTTTCCTCCTATTGGATCGGCATCCGCCCGCAGGCGTCGCCCTGATGGTCATCCATTTTCCATGATCGGACATCGGCCTGCGAACCTATATGAATAAAAGTTCACATCACGGTTTCATTCTAGCGGATGCGCCATCGAAAGTCAAGCGCTTTCACCGATGAAAATAATGTAAATGATGAAATAAACGGTGTGAGCGTACAACCGAAACATGAAAGTTTATTCATACGATGCGAAATATCGATTCTTCATGGCCATTTCCGCTTTTTTTGGTTGAAATCCAGGAACGGATGGTATAGAATGAAACGAGGGAGGCGATGCTCATGGAAAAAGCGGACTTCAGATTGCCGCGCACCAAGGTCGGGCAGAAAACCTTTGACAAGATTATCCGTACCGGCAAGAAACTCTTCGCCAACAACGGATTCCAGGCGACGTCCGTCAATGACATCATCGCCAAATCGAAGGTCGCCGCAGGCACCTTCTACATCTATTTCGACAACAAGCTCGCTCTCTATCTCTATCTCCTCGAGCAGTACAAAACCTCGATCCGCAAGGCATCGTCGAACGCCGTCGCCGGACTCACGTCGCGCCGCGCGATCGAACGCGAAGGCCTGAAGGCGTTCATCCAATACGTCCGCCGCGATCCGCTCGCGTACAAGGTCGTCTGGGAATCGCTTTTCGTCGATTTTCAAATCTTCAAGGACTATTATGAATCCTTCGCCGCCTCCTACGTCTTCCATCTCAAGCAATTCGTCGAGAACGGCGAGATCCGCGACGATGTCGACCTCGAGACGATCGCCTATGTCCTGATGGGCGTTTCAAACTTCGTCGGTCTGCAAATCCTCTTCCGCGACCAGGCCGATGAAAAGGCTGTCGACCATGTCGTCGACGAAGCGATGAAACTGCTGGACGCGGGCCTCTTCCGCAATCCGACCAACCGTTGATCCAAACAACAAAAAGGCAACCTTCGCAGGTTGCCGTTTTTTTTCGTTTGGTGTTTTGATCAACGCGACTGGATGCCGAATTCGGCGACGTTCCAGGGGACCTTCTTGAGAATCTGGGCGGTTTCTTCGGTCGATTTCGGCTGACTGAAGTAATAGCCTTGCATGAAGCGTACGCCGAGCGCGGCGAGATCCGCGAGCATCGCCGTGTCTTCGACGCCTTCGGCGATGACGATTTTCTGGCGGGCCAGGGCGGCGGCGATGACGCGTTCGATCTTGTCGGCCTCGTCGAACTTGTTCATGATCTTGAGCACGTCCTCGCGGGCGATCTTGACGATGTTCGCGGGAATCTTCGTCATGTCCTGGATCAGTTCGTACTGGTCGCCGAGATCGTCGATGGCGATGCGGAACCCGTACCGGCGGAATTCGTTCAGGTTCTGGATGCAGACGGGGTTCTTGACGACGGTGTAATAGTCGATGATTTCAAGACAGAAGGCTTCGGGTTCGAAATGCTGCTTCTTGACGACGTCGTAGAACGTCCGGGCGAGGTTGTCGAGTTCGAGCTGCTTGGGGGAAAGGTTCGTGGAGATGAAGATGTCCTTGATGCGTAGCGACTTTTTCCAGGCGACATACTGTTCGACGATTTTTTCGAACCCCCAGGCGCCGAACCAGGTGATGTCGCCGGTCAGGTCCATGACGTTCAGGAACTTGCCCGGCGGGAGGATCCCGAGGGTCGGATGGTTCCACCGCAGGAGCGACTCGAGGCCGATCAGACGACCGGTCTTGGTATCGACGATCGGCTGATAGTAAAGCAGGAATTCGTCGTTTTTGATCGATTCCTTGATTTCGTGATAATAGTTCGCGTTGAACTGTTCCTTCTCGATCAGTTCGGAGGAATAGAGGGCGAACTGGTTCTTGCCCTTCTTCTTCGCGACGTAGAGCGCGATTTCGGCGTTCTTGACGAGTTGGGCGACGGTCACGACCTCGAACGGGAAGAGCACGATGCCGATCGAGGTCGTGACCGACGCGTCGACGGCCTTGAGCGGTTCGGCGATGGTTTTCAGGATCAGTTCGGCGTACTGCTTGATCACGTCGTTGTCGACCGGACCGGGCAGGTAGTACAAAAACACGTCCTGTTCCTTGTGCCCGGCGACGGCGCGCTTGTCGCCGGTTTTCCGCAGGCGTCCGGAGATCTCGTCGATGACCTTTTCCGCCTTGTCCTGTCCGAATTCCTTGGCGATGCGGCGGAAATCGTCGATGTTCAGGTAGAAGAGCACGCTGACTTCGCCTTCCTTCGCCCGGAACAGTTCCTGGTCGATGAGCGCGAAGATGTCCTTCGACTTCTTCGAGATGCTCTTGCGGTCGACGAAAAGATTCTCTTTGCTTTCGAGGCCTTTCGATTCGGCCAGGGCTTCCTTCATCAGTTTGCGGTTTTCGATTTCCTGCTTGAAGTCGGCCCGGACCGAACGAAAGAGCATGAAAGCGACGAACCCCGTGACAAGAATGATCACGACGGCAGTGACGACCTCAAACCCTTGCGACATGTAGATTTCCAAAAAAAGCGGCGTGATCATGCTTCGTTACCTTCTTTCGTATAGTCCCGGGAGCCGAACACGTCGATGCGCTTGGCTTTTGCGACTTTGTAGAATTGATCGACGAACTTGGTCGATTCGTCGTAGGAGAGCGGTTTGGAGAAGAGGAATCCCTGATAGATGTCGGTGCTGATCTGCTTGAGAAACTCGTACTGTTTGCGGGTTTCGACGCCTTCTGCGATGACCTTCATGTTGAGGTTGTGGACGAGGTCGACGATGCTGCCGAGGATCGCGTGGTCCTTCTTGGAAGTGAAGATGCCGTCGACGAACGACTTGTCGATCTTCAGGTTGTCAAACGGCAGCTTTCTGACATAGGTCAGCGAGGCATAGCCGGTACCGAAATCGTCGAGCGCGATCTTGGCGCCGATTTCATGGATGAAGTCGATCGTTTCCTCGAGATAGATGGTCGAGTCGATCAGGATGCCTTCGGTGATTTCGAGGACGAGGAAGTGCGGATCGATGTCGGATTCGACGACGATCTTGCGCAGCACCTCGACGAAATCCTTCTGGAGGATCTGCACCGGGCTGACGTTGACCGACATCACGAAATCCTTTCCGAACTGTTTCGCGAAGGCGACCTGCGCCTTGCAGGCCTCGCGCAAGATCCAGGTGCCGATCGGGATGATGAGGTGCGATTCTTCGGCGTTGGAGATGAAGATCTGCGGGCTGATTTCGCCGAGCGTGGGCGATTTCCAACGCGCCAACGCTTCAAAGCCGTAGATTTCGTTATGGATGTCGACGAGCGGCTGGAACTTCAGCCTGAGCTGGTTTTTTTCGATGGCGTCGGCGAGTTGTTCGTTGATCTGCGCCTTGTAGTTGACCTCGCGGGTGATCTGATCGTTGTAGAAGACGAACTTCGCGTCGCCCTGTTCCTTCGCCTTGAAAAGGGCGGTGTCGCATTTCTTCACGAGTTCGTCGAGTTTACGTCCGTCATAAGGATACACGGCGACGCCGATGTTGCACTTGATGTCGACTTTCACGTTGCGGATGTCGATCGGCAGTCGGAAGCGGTCGAACACCTTGAGGATGGTCGCCTCGACCGATTCGAGGGCGCGGATCCGCGGGAGGATGAAGAGGAATTCGTTTCCGCCGTTGGAATAGACGCGCTCCTTCTGACCGAGCGCATCGACGAGGCGGTCGGCGAAGGCGCGGAGCAGGTCGTCGCCGACCGGCAGGCCTTTGGTGACGTTGATGTTCTTCAGGTTGTTGAGGTCGATCATGCAGAAGGCTGTCTTTTCGGATCCCTTGAGGTATTGGTCTTCGATTTCCTGGTGGCATGCGCGGCGGTTCTTCAGCCCGGTCATCGCGTCGTACAGGAAGCTCTTGTAAACGAGATTCATCTGGTCGCCGATTTCGGTCGACATGATGTTGATGGCGTCGGCGACGTGCTTGAGTTCGTTGTTTTCGGTCACGTTGACCACGACATCGAATTTGCCGCGCTTGATTTCGTCGATCGAATCGAGGATGTCGTCGATCGGCGACAGCGACCGGCCGATGCGTTTGCTGAGCACCGATGAGATGAGGGCGAGCAACAAGAGCACGAGGACGAGCATGATCGCGAACGTGATCTCGAGGCCGAGACCCCGGGAATTGTCGACGAGCGCGACGATCCGCCAGTTGACATCGTCCATCGTCGCGAAGGACAGGATGTAGCGAGAGGAAAGCGCATCGATGTAGGCGTCGCTGCCGTCCGTCCGGGCGGCGATCACGGCGGCGATGCCGGCGGATCCGAACCCGTTCGAGGCGTCGATGGCGGCGATCGCCGCGCCCGACTGCATTTCATAGGTACTTCCTTCGGCGCCGGAATAGTAGATCACCGTCGCGGTCCCCGGGAGATCCTCCGTATAGATCAGGATGGGGTTGTCGGAGACGCCTTCCAAAAGCGTCGGAAGCGAGGAAAGCAGGATGTCGATGCCGACATAGCCGATCGTCAAGTCGCCGGCATGGGCGGCCGCCACGACGGTGATGACATAGTCGCCGGTGCGGGCGTCGAGATAGGGATCGGAAACGGCAAAGCCGTCGTCGGAAGCTGAAATCGCTTGATACCAGAAGCGTTCGGTCAGTTTCCAGTCGGCGTCCGAGATGGCGTTGCCCGTGCCGATGTAGCAGCCGTCGGTCCCCGCCGAACACTCCGCGGGAGATGCGACGAACAGGAAGTCGTAGGAATCGCTGCCGCCGACGGAGCCGGCGGTCTGGATCGTTTCATAGAACCGGACGATCATCGCGTAATCCGGATCGGCGGGAATCGGGATGGCCGGTTCGCCGCCGTCGTAGAGGTAGGCAAGATAGTCGCGTACGGTCGGATCGGCGGCGAGACCGACGGCGTCGGTCTTCGCGTCGTCGATCCAGCGACTCACCGTTTGCACCGCGGATTCGGCGCGCAGGGCGGCGTTCGCCTGCTCGGCGGAACGCATGTTGACATAATAGAGGGAGGCCAGAAGCGCCATGATCAAGACAAGGAAAATCCCGTCGACGAGGATCGTCAAACTGACGATCCGCTTCGACAGGCGGTAGGGCTTGTTCTGTTTGACGCGTTTCAACGCTTTCGGGGTTTTCGGCATCGAAAAGGCCCCCCTTTCATCAGGAATGGATCAGTCCCACCAGGATCGGAAGAAATCGAAGAGACCCCATGGCGCGCCCGTCTCGGGTGTCGAGACGGCACGGATGTAGATGTTGAAGCGGCGGGTGCGGTTGCGCGTCGAGGCTTCGATGTAGAAATACTTGCCGTCGAGTCCGGCGACGTAGCCCGACGCGTTGTTCAGCATGTACTCGTCGAGACCGTAGCTGAATTCGATCTCATAGGTGTAGAGGTCGTTCAGATATTGGTCTTCGGGCAACGCGACGGAGAAGACGTAGAATCCGGAGATGTTGCGGCCGAAACTGTACCGGTAGTCGCCATCGTAGGTGAAATGGAACTGGGTGACCTGGTTGTTGAGTCCCTGGATCGCGGAGAAGGTCGGATAGTCCGCCGGGTCGGTGACGTTCAATACCGTGTCGTCGCCGTCGGTGTCGAAGTTCTTGACGGTGATGATGACGAGTTCGTCGTCGAAATCGACCGACTGCTTGGCGATCGTGCACGTCTCGACGCCGGCGCCAGTGCAGAAATAGACGTCGAAGAGGAGCGTGACGTTGTAGGTGACGTCGGTGACCGTGGTGTAATAATAAGAATACGTGAGCTCGTCTTCGGCCGTGACGCGGTAGAGGATCATCAAATCCTGGCCTTCGACCGGTTCCATGCCGGTCAGCGGGTCGATCGTATAGTCGGCGAGAAGCACGCTTTGTTCCAGAGGGGTGGAGTCCGCCGTGACTTCGGCGGTCCAGTACCAGCTCGTCGTACCGGGGTTGTACACATACCGGGCGACGCTTCCGCCATACGGGAGATAGTCCAAGAAGTAGGGCATATACGAGTCCAGCGGGGTATTGGACACCTGGCCGTCGACGCGATAGTAATAATACGGGAATTCGTCCGCACCGTCATAGTCGATGCCGTTGAAATAGACGAGCGGGGTGTAGCCGGTGTCGGTGAGGACGGTGCCGCTTACGTCGGTGATGCGGATGATCGGATAGTTCGTTTCGTTCGCAAGCTGCGAGAACCGGATATCGGACAGGAAGGAATTGGTACCGGGTTGTTTCGTGATGACGAGCGGCGTGGATATCGTGATGTAGTCGGTCGTCTGTCCGTCGCGGTAGAATACGAATGAGAACGTATAGATGCCCGGCCGCGTGGAATAGGACATGTAGATCAGAAGATAGTCGTCCGTGTCATAGGTCAGACCGACGATGTCTCCTTCGGCGATCGGGGTCACTGGTCCTATTTCCACGGCGGTGACGGTGATTCCGAAATAGGACCAGGTCCCACCGGAAATGACGCTGTAGAGTTCGAGGATCTGGTCAAGGCCGAGGTCGACGGTGAAGGTGGTCATGGCGTCTTCGCGAACCGCGAAGACGTCGTCAAGGAAGACTTCGTTGCCGTTTTTCAAGACGGAAACGAGGTTGATCTCGCGACCGGTGATGTAATGGTGATACGTCGTCTGGGTCGTCCCGTCTTCGGCGGTGATGACGTAGACGAGGTCGAAGGTCTTGTATCCGGCGGTGAGGGTGACCTGGTTCAGGTAGACGTTCGTAACGGTCGCGAAGGGCGAGATGACAAACGAATCGGTCGTCATGAAGTCAGGCAGATACGTCGTTGCGTCCAAATAGGACGCGACGCCCGGATCGGTGTCAGAGGTGAAGTTGGTGGTGCCGTTCGCTCCGATTTGGGGATCGTATCCGACGTTCGCGGCGCCGGTAATGTCGGTGCCGGCGATCACCGTCGAGCCATCCTCGGAATAGTAGTCGAGGGCGCTGATGACCGCGGCGGTCGACGGCGCCTTGTCGAATTTGACGTTCAGTTCGGTACTCGTACTGAAATATTTATAATACATGTAATAATCGCCGGCGCGGGTTGCGGTCGAGAAGGTGATCGTGATCGCATACGTCCCGCCTGCGGCCGGGACGCTGGTAATCGTATAGTACGATGAACTCACGACGGTCCCGTCGGTATATTTGATGGTGACGAGATCCTTGAAATCATAGCCGGTCGCAAGAATGCCGGTACTGTAGGTGAAATTGAACCGGATCGATCCGCCGGGGTCGACGTTTCCAAGCGCCGTGACGTCGGTTTGGCTTACGACGGATACGGTTCCGCCGCCGTTGAACTGGACCGTGTTGATCTGGATCGATCCGCCGGAGTTCGCGATCGTCGGCGTGAAGATGATGTAGACTTGATAGTCGAGGAAATAGGCTGTCGTGGCGAACAGGTCGGACCCGACGAACGCCTCCGAGAACACTCCGAAATAACCGAGCGACAACGTCGTGTTGCTCGTGATCGAACGCGATGGCAACGTCAGCGTCAAGAGCGCCGGATAAGCGGTCGAGATGCCGGCGTATCGTTCTGCGTAGAGCAGATTGTTGTAAGCCTCAAGCTGTACCTGTGTCGGCGTGCCGCCGTACTGGTCGTAAGCCCGCTTGGCGACGAGCGCATAGGCGGAGGTCTGGATGCTCGTGATCGCGTAACTGACGGTTGTCTGACTCGGGGCGAAGGCTTCCATCGAAATCGTGTAGGTGATCGTCCTCGTATCATAGTTGACGGTCGGAACGGTCAGGACGGTATCCGATCCGCCGTTCTCGTCGAGGACGATCGAACTCGTCGTCTCCTCGAGCAGCACGTGCTTGTCGTTGAAGGTCGCCTGCTTGAGCGAATTGTAACTCGTCAAAACGGCGCTGTCGAGAGCGGCCAAATGGGTCGTGCTGATGTTGTCATAGTCCTCTAGCAGCGAAATCGGGGGATCATGGTCTTCGTTCATGCCGCGGATGTCGTCGGTACGGATGTTGGACGGCAGGACGAGGCCATAGGTCGAACCGGCCGTCGTCGACAGAACGTACATGCCGTTCGGTCGCGGGTTCGATCCCGTCGTTTTGAAACGATCGGCGAGCAGATTATATTCCATATAATAGATATATTCCGTCAACGCGGGATTGGATCGCATCGGGAAGGCTGCATCGTACATGTACTCGACAGGGTCGTTCGTCGTCGCGGCGGGGTCTTCGGTGATCCACGGAACCTTCGGCAGGTTAAAGGTGTCGGGATTGTAATAGAAATAACGGATGGTCGTGCCGACGGTGTAGTTCGAGGTCGAATAGAAGGTGACGCCCGTCGTGCCGGGGGTGCTGTAGGTCGAAGAAACGATGCCGACCTGTTCGTACACCGTGTTGACCGTCGCGGTATACGTATAGATCCCGCCGACCGGTCCGGTTTTGGCGGTGAGGCGGATGCCGGCGTAGTAGAAACCGGTGAAGACGCACTGGGTCGTATCGTTCGTCTTGGCCGAATAATAGATTGCGTCGTTGAAACGGAAATAGCGGGCCGAGCTCGTGAAGTTGTACACCTGGTCGAGACGGCCGATGAGGTCGATGTTCGGATTGGCGTTGACGATGAAGTCGAAACTGCCGCCGGCCGAGGTCATGATGCCGTTGGTACCGCGCTGCAGACGACCGAAGATGCCGCCGAAACCGCGTTTGGCACGCGGGCTTTCACGCGTATAGCCGGTTGGAAAGATGAAGGTGTTCCCGTCGGCCTGATAGTAGGTGGCGATGTTGGAAAAATCCTGCTTGTTGATGCTCGCGTAGCTGCTCGTGGCGATCGACTTGATGCCGCCGTAGTTGATCGCCGTGTTGATGTTGACGACGGTGACCGGCGATCCCGATCCGCCGAGCACGTAGGTCGCGCCGACGATGCCGCCGGCGACGTCGGTCGCGGAGATGGTGCCGTGGTTGATCATGCGTCGCATGACGCAAAGACCGTACCCGATGACGCCGCCTGCGGACGCGTAGATGCCGGGACGTTCATTGGTGCCGACCGTCGTGTTCGGCGAGTAGTTCGCACCCGACGAATAGGATTCGCCGGATCCATAACGGATCGCATACGCCGTTGTGTTGGCGGTCGTGCTGTAAGCTGCGGTGGTATCGGTGATCGCGGCGACGTTGCCGAAGTTGAGTCCGTTCGAGAGAATGGAACTTTGGATCGTGTCCGCGAGGCCGAGGCCAACCGTGATCCCGCCGACCGAGGCCTCGTAATAAAGCGAGACGGCGAGGACGCCACCGGCGCGAGCATATTTCGAGGCGATGGCGAAAACGTCCCCGTTGTTCGCGATATCGTAGATTCGCGAGGTCCCGGCGATGGTGACGGCCGCGATGCCGGCCGCCGCGACGCCTGAGTTGTAGGTCTCGACGCGGCCGGCATAATACTGGTCGGCGTCGGTGTTGAATGTGGTCGTGGCACTTGTGTTGGAGTTATATGCCGCAATCATGCCGAGATTGGCGCAGTCCTGGATTGAGCCTGAGTTCAGCGCCGCAATGCCGCCGACGAAGGTCCGTGAAGTACCGTCGACCGCATGGTAGGACGACGAATAGGTCGTCGTGATGTTTCCGTAGTTGATCGAGTCGATGATGCCGATCGTCGCGATCGGCTGGGATGAGGCGTCCTGCGACTGCAGGTCGCCGGAATAGTTGTAGGCGACCAGTCCGCCGACGTACAGGTTTCCCGACCCGGTCATCTGGGCGAAGATGATATTGCCCTGATGCAGCGAGTCGACGATCTTCTTGCCGCTCGTGAGCGTCGCCGTAATGCCTCCGAGGGACAGCGTATAGGTTCCGACGTTGATGTTGACGAGAGTGATGTCGCCCTTGCTGTGGACGTTTTGGAAATTGACGTTGGTGGATGCGGTGATGCCCGAAACGGTCAGGTTCGCGCCCATCGTGATGGTCGTCGCCCCGGCATTGTTCATATAAGTGATATCGCCCGAGTTGGCGCTATACCGGATCACCGAATGATTGTTGTTGATCGACAGGTACAAGGGGGAGAAGGTGACCCAGTAGGCAGTCGACAGCGTGAAGTTCGCGTAATTGTAGGCGCGTGAAATCGTGATCGTATTCGCGGCATTGTAGGTTGAGACGTCGAGGATGGTGCCGGTATAGCGGAAATGCGAGTTTCCGGAGTACCCGGTCGTATCGTACGTGAACCCGGCATGGTTGAACATGAGGGCGTATTCCGCGGATTGCGACGTATTGGACGTGCCGATGCCGGCGGCGCGGATCGGCGCGCGGGTTCCCCCGTAGGCTGCGCTGATGACGCCGATGTTGTAGAGGTTCGCGAAGAGATAGGCTCCTCCGCTTTCAAGGATCGGCGCATAACCGGACAACTCGCCGAAGACGCCTCCCACATTCTGTGAGGATGCATACCCGCCCGTGTCGTTCCCCGAGGTGACGGCACGGACATCGATGTCGCCCTTGTTGGAGACGTTGATGAGCCGATGCCGGATGGAAGAGGAGTTGACCATGTAGCCGATGATGCCGCCCATCTTCACATAGATGGCGTAATAGCCGGTCGCCATGCCGAACGTCGAGGTCGTCGAGAACCCGAGGATCTCGGCGTTGTTGACGGAATCGGACACCGTGATTTGGTTCACAAGCGAGGAACCGACAATTCCGCCGATGTAGTAATTCGGCGCAATCGCAAGGCTGGACTGGAAGGTATGGATGCCGGCGTCGAGCGTGCCGCGGACCGACACCTGGTCGATCGTGCCGGAAGCACGGCCGACGAGCATCCCGAGATGGGTTTCGCCGATCGAACCGGTTCCGAGATCGACGGAGACGTCGAGCTGGATGTTCTGCATCGTGCCGCCGATCATGCGGCCGGCGACGAAGCCGATGCCGAAGACATTGGAGTAGTAGCTCGTGCTGTCGGCGATCGTCAGGGAAGAATCGGCGATGTTGAGGTCGGTGACGGTGCCGCCTGAAACGATGCTGAAGAGACCGGCATAATAGTTGGTCTCGCGGACGATGCCGTTGACCATGTGCAGGTTGTAGATATAGAAGTTGTCGTCGAGCGTCGTTCCGTTCTGACCGGACAGGACGCCCGTGAAGTTGCTGGACGGCGTGACGTAGGCATCCGGGGCAACTTCGCTCATGTCGATGTCGTCGGTGAGCTGATAATCGGCGGCGGGATAGGATACGCTGTTGTTGATCGTCACGTATTCGACGACCCGCGAGAAGGCGACCAGATCGATCGCATCGGCGATTTCATATTCATCCAAGGTGTCGTTCCACTCGAGGCCGAGCATTTGCGGATAGACGTCGGAGGCATAGAAGTACCAACGGTCGGTCGCAGAGTTGAGCGAAGAGGAACTCGATTTGATGGTGGAGGTCGTTTCGCCGACGGCGTAGGCGTTTGGCGTCGCGACGTAGAAGGTCGACGTGCCGACCGTCACCGCAAGCAGATAGACCGAGGAATCGTACGCGAGGTTGCCATAGGTCCCGGAACCGCCGTTCGTGTAGAGGACGGGCTGGACGATGAACTTGTTGATGTAGGAACCGTTGACGACGACCTTCGAACTGTAGTAGGAATTCGTAAAGGATCCTTCGTTCGTATGGACGATGCCGGCGGCGGTGAAGGTGCCGGTTGCGGTTCCGACCTTGTAGCGGATACCGGCGTCGGTCACCGAGGCGCGGTTGTCGACGACGAAGACGTGGTCGACGACGCCGGTCGCCTGATTGAAACCGACGAGGTTGGAGGTCATGTTGAGGTCGATGTGGACGTCGAGCAGTTCGAGCGTCGGATTGATGAGCCCGACATTTTGGATCGTGCCTTCGTTGTAGGTGAACATCGAATAATAGTGCGACACGGCGATATCGACCGTCGTGATTTCGTCCACATAGTCGACGTAGATCAGGTCGTCGTAGCCGGCGAGATACAGGTTGTAGATCGCGAATCCGCGACCGTCGAACGTGCCGGTGAAGATGTTCTTGTGCAAGGTGCTGTCGACGTCGGTGAACCAGTGGCCGATCGGGATGAAGGTTTTCGCGCCCATGACCGAATAGTCGATATCGCCGCCGAGGGTGTAGCTCAGACTGAGCAGGAAGGTGATCTTTTCAACGGAGAGCTTCTCATTCTCTGCAGGTATGGCGGACTGGTAAACGTCTTCGTATGAAACGTCTTGGGAGAACCAGTACAGTTCGTTGGCGGTATCGAACCGGATGTATTTGCCGCTGGCTGCGGTCGCGCAGGCCGAGACCGTCGTATTGAGCAGGCAGTAGTCTTCGCGGAAATCCGTATAGGTGATGAAGTCCGAAGCGCTGGTCGGCGGATCGAGGAGCGTCTCCCATGAATGGGTCCCGTCGAACTCGTCCTGCTGGTCGGTATTGTCACGGCCGCCGGCACCGACGAAATCGATGTTCATGAGGACGGCAAAAACCGCGATGACAAGAAGCGCGGCGGAGGTGAAACGACGCATCAAGATGCGTCGTTTACGATCCGGAAGGTACATCGAGAGCCCCCCTTACCATGACCCGCCCCAAGGCGGAGTCGCAAGAATCCAAACGTTTTCGGGTCCGCCCGCGGCTTGCACGGCTTCGACCGAAAAGGCGATTTGCAGGGAATAACCCGGTGAATAGACGGCAAAACTGGCCAGCGCATACTGCGTGATCAAACCGATATCGAGCGACGTGGTCTCGTTGACCCGCTGGACGGGATTCATGTAATAGAGGTAATTGTCGATCGTACGGTTGTCGTGCCAGTTCGTCAAGGCGTAATCGAACGGCATGTAGTCCTGGTTCAAAATCGACATTTCGGTGATCGTGCCTTCATAGTTTTCGTAGGAAAGCGTGAGCTGTTCATAGATTTTCACGCGGATATACGTGTCGACATTCGAGGTGATATTGATGTAAAGCCGAAAATCTTCGAAAAAATCCGCCGCGGAGTTCGAGGTGATGTCGATCGAATAGACGCCGGGTTTGAAGACGCCGGGCGCGATTTCGACTTCTTCGGCCTCGATGCGGGTCGTTCCGTTCCAGAAATACGCATCCAGGCTGACGGCGACGAATCCGACCTCGAGATCGACGTCTTCGGCGAACATCGCCGTCAGCCAACTCCAGGAGGCGAACACAAAAAGGGACATCGAAAACATGAGCATGGCGAGCGAGATGAAAAACCGTTTTCGCAACGTGCTGCCGTTCATCGAAATTCCTCCCTTTTGTTCGTCTTTTGTCCTATTTTATCATAATTTCCGCTGTATTCCGGTGAAAATCTCGAAAATTTGCAGGTTTGATGAAAAGCGCCATCATCCCGGTCAGATTCGCATTTTTTACGCTCCCGACAGACCTCCGGGAGAAATAAAAAATGCCCTCATCTTTTCCAAGATAACGGCAACTGGCTACCATCGCCAAGCGAAGGCCCTATAGCTTTGCGTCGCTAGTTTTCACTAGTTTTGCTCTTAACGACATTATTATATAACAGGTATGAAAGTTTGTCAACGGCGAAGGCCCAGAAAAAACAGGGTTGACGTTTCCATTTGGCGCATCTCCGCAGCGTTCCCCCTCACCTAAAACTCATCATATTTTTATTGTCTTTGGCAGCCTTTGATGATATGATAGATAATGCAGAATTCTTAAGGAGTGTTATTAAAATATGAAAAGCGCGCTTATGAAAAAAGTCATCATCATCTTCTCCATATTGGCCGTCCTCACGCTTTCCGCCATTGGCGTCTCGTTTGCGACAGGGAATAGCACCCTGCCGAAACTGAGCGATCCGGACGGGATTTTTTACGAGCGGACCGATGCCCAGGGAAATGTCATCTACTCGATCACCAACCAGGAACTGTTCGATGAAATCAAGGGCAACGACGGCATCGACCAGTTGCTTTATCTCATCGACAGTTATCTGCTTCAGGATTACGTGACCGTCGTCACCGAGGCGGAGATCGCGAACAAACTCAAAGATCTGACGTACGGAACCGATGACGACGAAGCTATCGCCGAACTCGAAGCCGATGCCCGGGAAGAGTATGAAACCTCGTTCGCGCAGAGCATGATCCTGGCCGGCTATCAAGGCCATGAAGCGGATTATGCCCGCATCGTCCTCGCCCGTGAAGCGTACGTCCGCTATATGGTGGACACCACCGGCGACATCACCGACATGGAAGTCGCCGCCCGGCATGTCTCGTCCTACTTCGAAGACATCAAGGCCATCAAGATCCGCTTCATGAGTTCGGCCGAAGCGACCACCGTGCTCCGTCACTTCAACCTCGTCACCTTCAGTTCCACCAGCATGCGCGAGTATCTTGGTTTCGTCTTCAAAACCGAAGCCGAGGTCTGGGACCATGACAACGATGAAGAGACCGACGAGATCGTCGCCGACGCCTATATCACCGTCGTTCCCTACTTCTTCGTATCCGGCGATCACGGCGACATTCGCAATCTCGCCGATGCCGTCGTCTATACGGAAGAGGAAGCCGGCGTTTACAGCGACGCCGACGGCGACGAATTCACCCTTGAAGAAAACGGCGATCTCACCGACGCCGACGGCGAAGTCGTCATCGCGGCCGCCCTCCTCTTGGATACCATCGAAAACGCCGAAGCCTACAAACTCGCCAATTCGCAATACTTCACGATGACGAAGACCGACAACTTCGATCAGGATGAAGATGCCCAGATGTTCGATGAAGCCGGCGTGCTCGTCTATACCGTCGACTATACCGGCAAAATCTTCGACCTCACCGATACCGACGTGACCGCGACTTGCGGCATCACCCTCAACAAGTCCTACAAGACGATTCAGACGATGGGCACCGTCACGGTGAACAACTCCCGCGAACTCACCGACGCGGAAGTCCTCACGTTCTTCATCGAAATCTACAACTACGTCTACGGCGAATCCCGTCCCGCCGAAGATCTGCTCGATCCTTCCGCCGACGCCGAAGACCTGATTGCTTCAGACAACCCGTATCTGACGCACAACTTCGACGATGTCAAGACGATGCAGAGTTCGCTTGCGACCTACATGTTCAAGACGCTCAACATCCTGAAGGAAGACGCGATTCCCTATACGGCTTCCGCCAAGAACTACGCCAGTTCGAACGACACCAACTACTATCTCATCTACAAACTGACGCAACCGCAGAAATACGATACGTACGAGGAGATGCTCGACCTCATCGAGGCAAACATCCACCTGCCGGCCGAAACCGTCGACAATCTCACCCTGCCGGCCACCGGCTGGTACGCCGCGAAGATCACCTGGACTTCCGGAAACAAAGACTTCATCGCCAATGACGGTGTCGTCACGCTGCCGACCGACGAAGCGAAGGATGTCGTCCTCACCTACAAGATCACCGCCAACGGCGTCACCCGCACCGGCACGATCAGTGTCAAGGTGCTCGTGAGCGGCACGACCTCGACGTATGATCAGACCGATCCCGGCACCGCCCCGACCTTCGAGACCCTGCTCGACGACCCGACCCTCTACGAACGCCTCTACCTGCAACTCCTCGATTTGACGATGACCGATTCCCAAACCGCTTCGGAAACCATCGGCGCCAAGCTCGCCGCCCTGCGCACCGCCTCCGGATTCAAGATCTACGACTCCTGGATGGCGGTCGACTACCAGGCCGTCGACGCCGGATTCGTCGGTGAGAAGAAAGGATCCAAGACGCTCATCGCCAC
>Ga0209417_1004816_pt1 | contig 15691 bp, 8 predicted proteins | sample RifGroF2_FD_184002 | JGI IMG/M metagenome (GOLD analysis project Ga0209417, IMG submission 184002) | Groundwater microbial communities from Rifle, Colorado, USA - Groundwater F2 (SPAdes) (version 2) | ecosystem: Environmental > Aquatic > Deep subsurface > Groundwater | place: Rifle, Colorado... | reverse complement strand
GGTTTATTTTCATTATTAGAACATTATCGGAAACAGCATGTTTAACGAACCGCCGTATGCCGAACGGCACGTACGGTGGTGTGAGAGGTCGGGGAGGGAATTAATCCCTCGCCTCCTACTCGATTATTGTTTCGCTCCTTTGGAGCTATTAATTTGGATTTATTATTATCAAAAAAATCCTAATGACTAATTTATGATAAATGTAATTGTTTGTATAATTATAGGTTATTATTACAAAATTATTAATTTTGTACTTTATAAATAAACTATCTAGAGTTTGATGTTGTTTATATATAATGAAATTTTATTGCGTTTTTTAATAAAATGGATATTTGTTGCGTTATGTATTTATAATTTTCCTTAATTTTAATTAAAAAGTAAATAGTATGACTAAAATAAAAATATTGTGGGTTGATGATGAAATAGATCTTTTAAAACCTCAAATATTATTTCTGCAGGAGAAGGGTTATGATGTTAAAACTTTAAATAATGGACATGAAGCTATAAAGGAAGTTAAGGAAAATTATTTCGACATAATTTTCTTAGATGAAAATATGCCTGGTATTTCTGGGTTAGAAACTCTAAACGAAATAAAACAAATTTCACCTAATATTCCAATAGTAATGATAACTAAAAGCGAAGAAGAATCGCTTATGGAGGATGCTATTGGTTCGAAAATAGATGACTATTTGATAAAACCAGTAAACCCTAAACAAATATTGCTATCCCTCAAAAAAAACCTTGAGAATAAAAAATTTATTACAGAACGAAATACTATGTCTTTCCAACAGGAATTCAGAAACATTTCATTATTAATGTCCAGTGTTGATGATTATGAAGGATGGTGTGATGTTTATAAAAAAATAGTTTATTGGGAACTCGAATTAGATAGTAATAAAGATAATTCACTTCATGAAACTCTAATGATGTTGAAGGTTGAGGCAAATATAATGTTCTCCAAATTTATTCAATCAAATTATCAAAAGTGGATTAATAAGCCCGATTCAAAAACACCATTACTATCTCATACTATATTTAAGGAAAAGGTAATAAACCTGCTTACTAGCTCTCCTGAGCCCGTGTACTTAATAGTTATAGATAATTTGAGATATGACCAATGGAAAATAATTCAACCAATTATTGAGGAAATGTTCCAAATAGAAGATGAATTATTATACTCAAGTATATTACCTACTACCACTAGATATGCCCGTAATGCTTTATTTGCTGGGCTAATGCCTTCCGACATTTCTAAAATTCATAATAATATGTGGGTTAATGACCCAGAAGAAGAACATCATGCAAACCAATATGAAAATGAATTTATTGGTTTACAGTTAAAAAGAAACAACTTAAGCATTCGTTATACTTACCAAAAAATACTAAATCTTAATTTTGGTAAAAAAGTATTGGAAAATTTGCCTAATACTCTAAATGCAAAACTTAATGTTATTGTATTCAATTTTGTTGATATGCTTTCTCATGCAAGAACAGAAATTGAATTGATAAAAGAATTAGCTGAAAACGAGGCTGCTTACAGGTCTATAACTCTTTCCTGGTTGATGCATTCTTCTTTATATGAAATATTTAAATTCTTAAGTGAAAAAAAAGTAAAAGTTATTATAACTACTGACCATGGTTCTATTAAAGTGGGAAATCCTTCTAAAATACAAACGATGAGAGAGGTAAATACTAATTTAAGATACAAAGAAGGTAAAAATATGCAATTTAATCCAAAAGAGGTATGGCATGTGAAAAATCCTATTGATATTAAATTACCTCAAGATATATTTTCTTCAGAGTTTATATTCTCTAAAGAAAATAGATTCTTTGTATATCAACATAATTTCAATCAATATGTCAATATGTATAAACATTCCTTCCAACATGGAGGGATATCATTGGAAGAAATGCTGATACCATTTGTTGTACTAAAAGGAAAATAAAACAAGATGATAGAAATAAATGATATTAACCAGTTAGACGAGGTTGCTAAGATTTTATTAAATAAACATAAAGAAAATAGATTATTTGCTTTTTATGGCTCTATGGGTGCTGGAAAAACAACTTTCATTAAAAGTATATGCAAACAACTTGGAGTTAATGATTATGTAAATAGTCCTACTTTTTCTTTGGTGAATGAATATAAAGACAAAAACAATAAATCAATATTTCATTTTGATTTTTACAGAATAAAATCTATTGAGGAGGTTATTAATATGGGATTTTTCGAGTACATTGACAGCAATTCTTACTGCTTTATTGAATGGCCCGAAAAAATAGAGGAGCTTATTGATGCCGATTTTATAAAAGTAGAAATAAAATTAAATGATTTAAATAGGGTGTTTATATTTTAAACATTAATTATTGCTTTGATAAAGAAGTATTATTTACGAATCTTCTATAATAATAAATTAATGAACCTAAATAAACAAGGCTTGATGCTAAATATGTCCATGCTGCTCCTATAGCTCCAAAATATTTAACTAATACAATGTAAAAAATAATGTTAATAAATCCTGAATACACGGCACTATTCCTTATTTCTTTACCTTTACCATGTGCCTGTAGAAACTTATTTATATAATCTCCATAACCCTGAAATATAGACGCAAAACAAACATAAACCGCAAAAGGAATAGTTGCAATAAACTCTTTCTTATAAAATATTAGTATTATAGGCTTCAGCATAATCAGAAAAACTATAACTGCTATCGCTGATAAACTCATTGTTACTATTGTGACTTTTTTAGGTATCTTGTCCATTTTTGTAAATGACTTAAAAAAAGTAAGACCAATAACATTTGGTATTAAAGTTATTGGAGCTGTTACAGTTTTCGCAAGAGAATAAAAACCCAATTGAATATTCCCTGTAAAAAAACTTATGGCAAAATTCCCTATTTGAGCTGATGCAACATTAGCCAAAGCGCCTGAATAGATATGCAAACCATATTCTTTATTGACTTGCCAAATATGATTTAAATTGGAACGCATATTTTTAAAAATAGGTTTAAGACTTATTATATAAATAAAATAAACTATGAAAGTCGATGATAATAGAGTAATTGTTGCAGTTAAAGTTGTGTATCCAATTGTTTTATGAAAAATATATCCAAAAATCAAATAGATTATATTTGGACTAAGTCGCATAAGACTAAGAGCATAAATATGATTATTCCCTGTCGCTATAGATTCTGCACAAAAATGAATAGGTATTGCAAAAACAAGAGGAAGTATAAAAAGTAATATATATCCAAGATCGTAGCCAAACATAGGTTTTATGATAAAAGAAGTTATTATTAAACATAATACAAATATTATGAATAAAATAAAAGCAAAAACAGTTAGCGCGCCAGCATATTCCCTATTTTTTTCTTTATCATCTGCATTAGCAATAATATTATTTCCTGTAGTGAAAATTCCAAAAAATACTATTAATGGAAAAAAGTTTAAAATGGATTGAATAAATTTATAATCACCAAATGATTGAGGACCAAGTAAGCGAGTATTAAATATACTGACTCCAAAAGTAATTATGGTATAAACAATCATTGAAGAGTAAAGAACCAAAACTTGCTTGGTTTTTTTATTCTTTAATTTTTCCTTTGCAAATGCTACTATTTTCTTCCTGCTATTTAAGTTTTCCTTAATAAATGTATTGATTTTGTTTATTTCCATTCTATCTATTCTGATTTAAAAATAAAAGACTTTGTGTTACCTCTAAACTCAGGGGCATATAATGATTGAATTATACCGATTCCTGAATTTACACTTCCTTTTCCTGTAACATATAAAGAGAGTTCAATAGTATATTTCCCTTTGTAGATCTTATTAATAAAAAATAAGTTTGATGTTTTGTTTTTTGTAAAGTAATAATATAACCCATTGTTATAATCATATCCTGACAGTTGTATTGTTTGATTTAGAATAGGACTTTTTGTGTCATTTATCATTACATATTCCATTTCTCTGTCTGCACTTATTTCAAATCTGACAATAATCTTATCTCCTATTTTTATCTTATCAGAAGAGTTTAGTTGCTCTAAAAATTTTTCCTTTTTATTATTTTTTTCTATAAAATATCTTTTGCTTATTTTTAGAGGTGTATTATTGAAATCTTCAACTTTATTGCTTTCGTCTTCATACTCTATATATAGACTTCCATAACTGTACGAATTGCCTTTATTAATTATTCTAATATCAGAAGATGTTTTATCTAGCTTTTTCAAATCATATTCCATTCGAAAATACGATGAACCTTCAAGCATATTTATTGCATTGTCATTAGAATTGACAGTGTCATTTCCAATTATTATTTGAATGAAATTTTTGTTGTTTAATACATTTTTTGTATTGTCAATTATTGCAAGGCATGCGTTTGCTGTGCTAAGATTATTTCCCCATGCATTTGCTTGCTTATTAATTATAAGCCATTTCTCCATCTCTGTTATCATTTTGTTTTCCGGCTGTATTTCTTTTAATGCTTCAATGATTGACAGGTGTGTGTTAAAGTAATTATTATAATACATATTGGATTTAGATTTCCAATATGTTCCAATATCTGCATTGTTGATTGCATTTTCCTTTAACGAATTAAGAATTTTACTATGCAGGTTATCATTGTTTCTGAATGATATTATTGCAACTTTTGCTTTTTGTATGTATGATAAATTTGTCCAATTTTTTGCAAAACTTAAAAGTATTGTATCATTAATATCTTTGTTTTTTTCGCTCAATGGGATTTCTTTATAGAAACTTCTGACATACATATAGTCAATGAAATAATAGCTTATATATTTAGAAAGATCTTTAGATGGGTTTTCCCTTTGTAATTTATCGTATTCTTCAATCAGTTTATTATCCGAGTATTCAATGGCTTTACTCGTTAGCTCGTTTATTTTAACATTGATAGCTTTATCTTTAATAAGATTATACTTTTTTATCTTACCAAATTGCTCTAATACATTTAAAGTTATATATGCATCTGACTTCATTCCTTTGTACCAGACAAATCCTCCATCACTATTCTGCAAGTTCTTTAATGCTTCTAAAGATGATATTACACTGTTTGTAAGATTATTATTATTGAATAATAGTTTTAGTTTAAAAAAGGTTTCTTTCTCTTCATCTGCATTACTTAACCATGGAGTTTGATTAAGTAAAATATCTTTAATATCCTCGTTCTTTTCAAGGTTACTATGAGTGTAATTTTGTTTTGCATATAGTTTGTTTAATACTTCTTTTATCTCAGGATTAGTATTTAAAATATTATAGCTAATAAGATTTGCATAAAGCATACTAATGACGTCAAATGTATTTTCTGTAGAATTATTGGTTAGATAAGGTAAAGCATAAACTATATTCCAAACAGGGTCTGGCGTACATTCTATAATCATTTTGTTAATTTTTGCTGTACTTTGAGAGGCTTTCAACTTATCCAAAGAATTAAATTTGTAATCTTTTGTCTCTAATGGATTACTAAAAAATGGTAAACTTTCAGTTAGTTTAATTTTTGAACTTATTATTGGAATATTTATTTCTTCGCCATCTGTAAATATTCCTGCCTGAGCAGATATTTTAATATTTAAAACTCTAATATTTTTGGGAACTTTTATTTTCCATGAAACTTCATTATTTTCTTTGTTTTTTATAATTCCACTATTTGTTCCTGCATTTATAGATTCAATAATGTCCCCATTTAGAGCATTTTTAATTTCTAAAGTGCTTTTAAATTTCAGGGTGCTATCGGTTAGGTTAGAAATCTTTGCTATAATATAGATGGAATCGTTCTCCATGAAGAATTTTGGTAGATTGCTTGTTATTACTATTGGTTTTGTTGTTGTTACATAGTTTTCAAAAACACTATTTGCTAAATCTTTTGTGTGGGCCAAACCTGTAATTTTCCATTTTGTTATATTATCTGGTAATTGGTAAGATATTTCTATGTTACCCTGTTTGTCTGTATGTAAATTTGGATAGAAAAAAACACTCTCCTGAAATTTACTCCTCATTGTTTCTTCAATATTTTCATTACTTTCTTTACTAGAAACTTCAATGTTTTCACCTCCAATGGCTTGCTTTTGTGCCATAATACTTGACTCTTTCTTAATTTCATCATTTGCTCCTTCTTCCATCGCATTACTTGCCATTAAGCCCATTGGAGCACCTCCTCTTTTTAATGCCATAGAATGTGGATTATAAAAATCACTTGAAATGAAATGATCAAAAAATAAAACGTCATATTCTGGTTGATAGATTTGCTCATTATATAGATAGCCAGAATAATTAAATGAAGTTTTACTTGCTGAATTAAATTGCTCGAAATATTGATCCCGCTTATTATAAAGACCAAAATTCCAGTAATTCTTTTTTATTTTTTCAACGGCATAATCCGTCATGCAAATTAACAATTCTGCATCAATGTTTTGTGATTTATAGTTTTTTATATTCAGAGTAAATTTATCTTTAGTGGCAGGTTGTGTTTTATCTCTGAAGTTAGAGAAAGTAACATCTAGTTGCTTGTTGTTGTATGGAACTTCAATATAAACTAAGTTACTATAAACACGATTTTGATTAATTGAAGAGAACCTTATGCTAACGCCCCCTCTATCCGCTTCTTTAACTATATATCTTATTGATTTAGTATTTTTATTTATTTTTATAAAGCTATGTTCATAACTACCGTCTTTTTTTAAGATTTCTTGCAAAAGGTAAGTATCAAAAAATGAATTAATAAAAAACTCTAAAGTATCATTTGGCTTGTAATTATTTTTTGTATTTGGATTAATAAAGTTAACGAGTTTATTGGAAAATGGTATTTGGTTTTTTGTGGAATATACTCTAACTAATTTTTCTATTTTTTCAATGGCATTTTGATTATCCTTTGCTTCAATAATTATTTTATAAAATCCCTCTTTTATATTTCTGAATAAATCAAAATTGTAAATTGAGTCAACAAAGTCGTTTAGTTTTACTTCTTTAATTAATTCTGCAATTGGAAAGTTCTCAGGATTGTTTTCTCCTTTATATGCATCATTGGGAAATAATTTTTTATATTCAGTAGCATCATAAAAATGCATACTAGGAGTTTCCCATAAACTTTCCCTACATGACACTTCATTTGCGGTTAAACTATAGACCTTTATACTTAAATTGGATTGTTGAACAGATTGATTGCTATTTATTACTTTGAGGGTGTATTTATAGCTGTCTGCACTATTCTTAATGTCATTAGCAATGTCTTCTATTATGAATATTGATTGATTGCTGACATTGATTGTTTTTAAACCCTCATTAGTTTCTCCGTTTATATCGCTTACAACCACCTTCACGTTATACCTTAAAGCATTTGTTTTAAACGGATTAGTTGCTTTGAAATTAAATTCAAAATTACCAGTCTCGTCTGTAACTATTTCTCCACTACCTATTAAGTTGTCAGACGAAGAATGATTATCATAAGGATTGCTAATAAATCTATTTAGCTTGCTTTTGTAAAAGATATACCAAGGAATTTCTGATTGAATAGTATATGTTACTTTTGCTTTTGAAATGACAATCCCTGAAAATGAATTTACCTTACCTTTAACATTTATTACATCTCCTATTTTGTATGAATCTTTTATATCATTAAATTGAACTTCAAATGTAGGTAGCTTATACTCTTCCACGTTGACTGAAGCATAACCCAAATTATCTGTTATTTGCATACGACCATTTAGGATTGTTTCACTTGTTGTAAAACTCCCAGAAAATGAACCATATTCATTTGTTGTATATGAGTTTTTCCCTATTAATTTTCTATTTACATCAAACATTTGTATGGATGAACTATAATTGGGTTTGATATAAAACGTATCTTGGAAATATTCTATAACTATGCCTTTATAATTAACAACTTCTCCAGGTGTGTATAAAGCTTTATCTGTAAATAGATAACTACGGAGATAGGCATTTGCATTTTTTGAGTTGCGATATGTGTCAAGGTTATTTTTTACAGTAATAGTGTCATTGTCTTTTGACAAGATTACTCTGTATGATTTATAGTTTTCTTTATTTAATATTCCAAAACTTGCAAAACCATCCTTATTGGTAGTTAATGATGTGCTTAATAACATTGTTTCTCTATTGCCTTTAGAATGATTAAATGTTATTTCATAAAGATTAATTTTTACATTCGCAATTGGTTCTCCTGTTATTCTATTTAAGACAAAGATGTTTTTTTCATTACCTTGACTATTGAAAAAATATTCAATATCACTAACCACAAAGTCACTTATGCTTACACTTAAATCTTTAAAATTTTTATACCTTTCTTTGTCTCTGAAAACAACTGTATAATTCCCTATAGGTAATTGTGGTATCATTAATTCTGTTGAAAGATAGTTCATCAAGCCATCTTTTTTTAATGTAAAATAACCATCTTTAATTTTCTTAGAGCTTTTTAAATATTCCAGCTTATTCTCAATAGAGTAGTAAGTACTATTTGCATTATTTGAGAAAGGCTCTTTGTATAAAGAGTAAAAAACAGTGTCAATATTCCTGTATTCAACTTTTATCTTAACGTTTTCTTTGCTCGAATATGTTTGCTCATTCTCTACACTTAAATATTTTGACATTATTTTTTTTATAAGTGACGCACAATTTTTAGCTCCATCACTATCCTTAAACTTAAGGATAGCCTCGTTTGCTATATTAAAAGAAAGTATGTAATAATTAGTAGTTGAGGATTTTTCTGATTCTGCCTTATTGTAATAATATTCTGCCAATTCGTAATAAACAAAAGCAGAAAATGGTTCACTTGAAAACTTACTTTTTAAATCATTCAAAGAATGTATGTAAATAGAGTCTTCTGATATTATATTTGAAAACTGACCTAATCTCTTTAAATCCAAGTCAAGCAACGCTATTTTATTATTGTTTTTCAGATGAAATTGTGTTAAAAGCTTATAAGCATTGACGTAATTATACAGCAAGCTATCGCTAAAATCGTTTTTATTTAATTGTTCTTTTACAAAATCGTCAAATGGACTTAATAATTCTTTTTTTATATTATTATTCTTTTTTAATATGTCTGAATAAAGGTAACCAATAAAGTAATGAGATAACAAATCGTAAAGAGTTGGGCGACATGCTCTATATTTACCGTTCTTAATCAAAATAGTATCAAAATCATTTATGGGAATTTCTGTTAATACATTAATATTTTCAACTGATTTATTAAAATGATATAATACTTGTTCCTTTATCTTTTTTTCATTCCAGGTTTTTATATCGCTTGATGTATCTGTACTAACATACTTCCTATTTCTTAGCAGGTAAGAATTTCTGTTAAGATAATTTAAATAAAACTTTGCCAATCCTGTATGAATAATTGAACGTGTTGCAAGGTCGTTTGTGTTTAATTCTTTATTTAACAAAAGAATTGATGCAATTTCATTATCTTCTGTAAATGTTTCTGCAACTTGTGTCCTCAAAATCAATGATTTCAAATAAGTAGGATAATCCTTTATATTTAATGATTTCTTTTGAATATCCTCAAGAACTAATATCGCTGATTTATTTAACCCAACATTAATTAAGGAATCGTATTTTGACCATAAAATGTTATAGTCAAATGATTTATTCTGTGCAAATAAGCTAATATTTAAACACAAAATAATTATTAAAAAAAATAGACTTCTTTTATTCATTAGCAAAAAAAGAGTAAAGTTAATAATTTTGTTTTTATATCAATTCAATTAACAAAAAACATTCCTAAAAAAATAATATTAACAATCTTATTGTGTTGGACGTCAGATAATGTCATAATTCCAAAATATTAAATCTTTTATATGGGCATTTTATTTGTCTGTTATTACTTCCTAATTCTAATTATTAATTACCATCTGTTTTATAAAATGAAAATTTACAATTACAAAATATTAAGCTGTATCATGATATTATTAAAAAAAATATTTAGAACCATTTTTAAAATTGTTTATAATCGTAATGTTTTTAATAATTTTTTTAATGTATATTTGCAATATTTAAAATTGGGCTTATTTATATGAAAAAGAATATCTTCTTAATAGTAGTTTTATTGTTTTGCCTTAATAATCTATTTGGGCAATACAATGTGGGTATTAACCCTACTGGTGCATTGCCTGATGCTTCGGCTGCTCTTGATGTAGTATCTAGAGATAAAGGAATATTAATACCTAGACTTTCATATCAGCAAAAATGGGCAATTCCTTTACCTGCTACAGGTTTATTAGTTTTTGACACAGACTCAAGTAAATTTTCTTATTGGGATGGGACTACTTGGACGTATATATTTGGACCAATGGGGCCTCAAGGTCCTGCTGGACCAACAGGGGATAAAGGTGAAATGCCTGCATATAGTTGGAATGGAACTCAATTAAGATTTCAAAACCCAGATGGAACATGGGGCGTTTATGTTGATTTAAAAGGTATTCAAGGTGATATAGGACCAACTGGAGCTGATGGACCTCAAGGTATACAAGGACCTTCTGGATTGGATGGAGCAACAGGAGCACAAGGTCCTGCTGGAGCAGATGGAGCAACGGGAGCACAAGGTCCAACTGGAGCTGTTGGAGCAACGGGAGCACAAGGTCCAACAGGAACTGCTGGAGCAACGGGTGCACAAGGTCCAACAGGAACTGCTGGAGCAACAGGAGCACAAGGTCCAACAGGAACTGCCGGAGCAACAGGAGCACAAGGTCCAACAGGAACTGCTGGAGCAACAGGAGCACAAGGTCCAACAGGAACTGCTGGAGCAACAGGAGCACAAGGTCCAACAGGAACTGCTGGAGCAACAGGTGCGCAAGGTTCAACAGGAACTGCTGGAGCAGATGGAGCAATGGGAGTAACGGGTGTTACTGGACCAGCCCCTGCTCATCAATGGTTAACAACTCAATTAAGATTTCAAAATCCTGACAGTACATGGGGGGCTTATGTTGATTTAATAGGACCTGAAGGACCCGTTGGTGGTGGAGGTGGCGGAGGCGCAACATTAACAAGAGGTTTAGGATTAACAGGTCTTAATTATAATGGAGATACTGCAAGAACTTGGGCTGTCGATTTTGCTGGCACAGGTTCGGCAAATACAGTTTCAAGAAGCGATCATACTCATGCACAATTGCATGATCGTTTGCATGCTATGACGAGCACGTCTGACCATACGGCGGGAAATTGGAAGTTGTTCTACTCTGACGGTAGTGGTCATGTTCAGGAAATGGGAATGGGAACAGCTGGGCAAATATTAACAGGAAATGGAGCTGCGCTTGCTCCTACTTGGACAAATGGAACTTTCTGGAACTTAACAGGAAATGCAGGTACAACTGCTGGAACTAATTTCCTCGGAACAACCGATGCTAAAGATTTTGTTATTAAAACTAATAATGCTGAAAGAATGAGAGTAATGTCAACGGGACAAGTTGTTGTTAATAAAACATCTGCTACAGCAGGTTATATGCTTTCTTCTTATGCTTCAACCGCTACTGGTATTGCCGTTTATGGAGAAAATACATCAACTACAGGTGATGCTGTAGGAGTAAATGGAGTAACTAAAAGTGCTACAGGCTCTGGCGTTTATGGATTACATGATACTATAATAGGTCAAGGTTTTGGTGTCGCAGGAATATCAAACAGTTCTGAAGGAATAGGAGTTTATGCGGAAGGTAGATTTTTTGGAGTATATGCAACCTTACCTTCGGACGGTGTTCAATTAGGAGCTGCAGTACAAGGCTCTAATATGCATATAAATGGAGTTGGTGTTGTTGGCACAGGTAACGGCTTTCCAGGAATTATTCCGGAAAAGGGTTCTGGTGGTGTTTTTGTAGGAAAAGAGGTTGGTGCTTATGGTTTGTGTGAAGGCAATAAAGGTATCGGGGTTGTAGGGGTAGGTAATGGAATACCTGTTTCGTCTTCCATTCCTACTAACTCTTTGGGTTTCGGTACTGGAGGTTTTTTTGCTGGTTCTAAATCAGGTTCTATTTCTGAAAGTTTTAACGGAGGTATGGGTATGGGTGCGATAGGAATAGGAATAATAGGAGTTTATGGAATTGGTAATTCTAAGAATCTGGCTGATATAGATTATAGTATTTATGGAGAGCAGCCTAAAAATTCTAGTGGTTGGGCAGGTTATTTTAATGATAAGGTAAATATTAATGGCGATTTATATATATATGGAGCATTTGTAACATCTGATGTAAGGCTTAAAAATAATATTGAAGATATAAGTAGTTCATTAAATATAGTTATGCAAATAGAAGGTAAAAGGTATTCTAAAATATGTAAAAGAAATCCTGTTTTAAACTCTGAAAAATCTTTAACAGAACAAGGAAATGGAATGGAAACACGCAAAATGGAATTTGGTGTTATAGCTCAGGATTTAGAAAAGATACTTCCAGATTTGATTACAGAGAGAGTATTATATGTAGATGATACTACTGCATACAAAGCTGTAAACTATATAGGACTTATCCCTATCCTTATTGAAGCAACAAAGGAGCAACAAAAAGAGATCGAATCACAACAAGAAAAAATAGATTTATTAATAAAGCAAAATGCTGAATTATTAAAGAGATTAGAACAAATAGAACAACAAAGATAAACATAACATGGAAAATTTTATTTATTACAACCCAACAAGCTTACATTTTGGAAAAGGAGTAGTTAACAGATTAGGTTTTATTATAAATGGATATGGCAAAAAGGCTATGTTAGTTTATGGTAAAGGTTCTGTAAAAAATAGTGGAGCATACTCTGATGTTATTACTCAATTAGAAAAGCAAAATATTGAATATATTGAATACGCAGGTATTAAATCTAATCCTATAGTAGAAGATATTGATAAAGCTGCGGATTTGGCTAAGGAAAATAATGTCGATTTTATAATAGGCATTGGCGGAGGGAGTGTTATAGATTCGGCAAAGATTATATCTGTTGTTGCCAAATCAAATAATAAGGCATGGGATTTTATAAGTTACAAGGCTAAACCTGCTAATTCTTTACCTTTAATTGCTGTTTTAACTTTAGCTGCAACAGGCACAGAAATGAACAACATTGCTGTAGCTCAAAGTGATGAGTTAAAAGTTAAAGGAGCTTTAGTTAGTGCTTTTATTTATCCAAAGCATTCTTTCTTAGACCCTTCATACACCTTAACAGTTCCGTATAACTACACTTCTTATGGCATTGCAGATGTTATTGCTCATAGCTTTGAAGCTTATTTCGGAGGAGGAGAAGCTCAACTGTCAGATAAAATAGTATTCTCTATTGTTAATGAAATGATAGAAATAGCTCCATCTTTACTTAATAATTTGGAAGATTACGAGCTTAGAGCAAGAATGATGTATGCATCCACATTGGCTCTTAACGGTCTGACTTCTTATGGCAGAATAGCTGGTGATTGGGGGGTACATAGCATAGGACATTGCTTATCTGTATTATACGATATTCCTCACGGTGCTTCTCTTTCTATAGTTTACCCAGCATGGCTTAAAATGATTAAAAGCGTAAACCCAGACAGAATAAAAACTATAAGTAAAGCAATATTTAACGAGGAGGATATAGACGTATTTATATCCAAATTAGAAGATTTCTATAAATCAATAAACTCCCCTGTTAGATTAGCTGATGTAAATATTGGAACTGATAAAAATGAAGAAATATTAAGCACGTTAATCAAAAATGGAGTAGGGGGTAGCGTTTACCGATTTAATCAGGAGCAATTAAGCAACCTAGTTAATCTTATGAATTAGCATTTGAATGGAGTCTTCCAATTAATTTTAAAATTTAATATAGTTTGTTTTCTATATAAAATTTTCTATATTTGTGTTTTAAATTTTATAATTATAGAATGAGCATTTATAAAAATTAAGATGAATTTGCTTGACAAAATAAGATATTACAGGTGGTGCATTATAGGGAGGATTCGTATTAAAAAGCAAATACGTAAAACATTCCTACGAGGTGATAAACTAAAAGTAATAGTAGGTAGTTTCCATCATGATTATGAAGGATGGATAAAAACAGACTATCCTCACTTTGATTTACTAAGAGAAAAGCATTGGCAATATTTTTTCGAACAACACCCTCCTGATAATATTCTTGCAGAACATGTGCTTGAGCATTTCACTGTTGATGAAGCCAAAATAATCTTTCTTTTTGCGTATAAGTACATGAAAAAAAATGCCATTTTCAGAATAGCAGTTCCTGATGGCTTAAATAATTATCCTGATTATGTCGAATCTGTTAAACCGCAAGGTACTGGTATAGGTAGTAAGGATCACAAAACATTGTGGGATGTTTATTCTTTAACAAAAACTATAGAAAGTGTTGGGTTTAAAACAAAAGCTCAGGAATACTATGATAAAGAAAACATACTGCATTTTGAGGATTACGACCTGTCAGAAGGATTTATTGCAAGAAGTCGCAACAAAGGGGTGCCTGATTTAGAAGAGGGGTACACGAGTCTAATAATAGACGCCATTAAAGAATAACTTTACAGAAAATAAATAATCAAAATGATATTAGTAACAGGAGGTACGGGTCTAGTAGGTTCTCATTTGCTTATAAAGTTGGTGGAAAGAGGCGAAGATGTTATTGCTATATATAGAACAAAAGAAAAATTAGAATATGTAAAGAAAATATTTGGATATTATACTGATAAGCCATTAGATGTGTTTAATAAAATTCAATGGGAGGAGTGTGATTTGCTTGATGTGTTTAAATTAGAAGAAATAGTTGAGCAGGTACAAGTTATATATCACTGTGCTGCTATTGTTTCTTTTAAATCTTCAGACAAAGATAAAGTGCTAAAAACCAACACAGAGGGAACTGCAAATATTGTGAATTTGGCATTAGAAAAGCATATTGATAAATTATGTTTTGTAAGCTCTATTGGGGCTTTAGGTCGTAACAATAGTGATGTTGTAGGAGAAATTAATGAAGATGTGCATTTTAATAAAAACAATCGAAGCTCGGTGTATTCTTTAAGCAAACATTTGTCCGAACAGGAAGTATGGCGAGGCATAGCAGAAGGCTTGAATGCGGTGATTGTAAATCCTTCTATAATTTTGGGTCCATCTGATTGGAGCAGTGGTAGTTCGCAGTTAATATTAAAATCTTGGCAAGGGTTAAAGTTTTATACTAAAGGTGTTAATGGCTATGTTGATGTAAGAGATGTAGTTAATATTATGATTCAATTAACCAATTCAGAGATTAATGCCGAACGTTTTATTATAAGTGCAGAGAACATTTCATACAAAGATTTCTTTGACACAGTAGCCGAAAACCTTAATAAACCAAAACCTTCAATAAAAGTTGGGAAGTGCATTAGTGAAATAGCATGGAGAATTGAACTAATCAGAACAACTATGCTAGGAGGCAATCCTTTAATAACAAAAGAAACCGCTCGCACAGCAAATACCGTGTATCAATATTCTAATCACAAAGTCACAAAATCATTAAACTATAAATTCATTCCAATAAGCCAAACAATAAAAGACACTTGCAAAATATTCCTTTCACAACAATAAATATTTCTTTTCTTTATCCTAGAAAGCAACTACAAATATAGATACCACCCCCAATTTGTGTGTCTGGGTACTAAAAAAAATGTGTCTTGTAAAAATTTTAGATTTGTAAAAAAAACAAAAATATTAACTAAAATAATTACAAGACGATGGTA
>Ga0209417_1004815_pt1 | contig 15696 bp, 16 predicted proteins | sample RifGroF2_FD_184002 | JGI IMG/M metagenome (GOLD analysis project Ga0209417, IMG submission 184002) | Groundwater microbial communities from Rifle, Colorado, USA - Groundwater F2 (SPAdes) (version 2) | ecosystem: Environmental > Aquatic > Deep subsurface > Groundwater | place: Rifle, Colorado... | reverse complement strand
CTTAAATAGCGAATAAGTCGCGAATGCAAAAACAAATGAATTCGAATGCATTTGTATAAACATTAGCGATTATTAGAATTCAATGAAAGTAAGAGCATCAGTGAAAAAAATTTGCGATAAATGCAAAGTCGTTAGACGGAACGGAAAAGTTTTTGTTATTTGTTCTAACCCAAAACATAAACAGCGCCAAGGATAATTATTTACGAACTACGAAATTAATACTAAATACGAAAGTACGAAAGTGGAGTTTAATTGTTTCGTATTTCGTTAATTTCGTAGTTCGTAAATGAAAGGCATAATTAAATACTTAAATTTAAATTAGTATGCTCAGGATTTCAGGAGTTAATATTCCGGATGAAAAAAGAATAGTTATTTCTCTCACCTATATTTATGGAATAGGTAATTCTTGTGCGTCTAAAATTTTGCGCGAACTTAAGATTTCTGAAGATAAAAAAACAAAAGATCTTAGTGATGATGAGCAAAATAGTATCAGGAATTATGTGGAAAAAAGAGTAAAATCCGAAGGAGAATTGAGACACGAAGTGAGAAATAATATAAAAAGACTCAAAGAAATCAGCTGTTATCGCGGAACGCGTCATCAAAAAGGTTTGCCAACCAGAGGCCAAAGAACTAAAACGAACAATCGAACTGTACGCGGAAATGTTAGAAAAACAATGGGCTCCGGAAGAGTGAAGACGGAAAAAACATAGAATTACGAAATACGAAAGTAATACGAAATACGAAAGTACGAAAATTAAAATTAAATACAAAAATATATCTAAAACTATTTCGTATTTCGTTAATTTCGTAGTTCGTAAAAGAAATAATTATGGTTGAAGAAAAAAAATTAAAAACTGAAGAGAAAAAAGAATCGGAAACAAAGCCTGAAGTTTTGGCGGTGGAAAAATCGAAGGGAACGGAAGAGGTAGTTGAGAAAAAAGTCAAAAAAGCAAAAAGACAAATTTCCAAAGGCCGAGCGATGGTTAAGTGTTCTTACAATAATACGATGGTGAGTATTTCTGACGCAACCGGTGGAGTGCTGGGATGGGCAAGTTCAGGAATGCTTGGTTTTAAGGGCGCAAAAAAAGCTACGCCTTATGCTTCTACTCAAGTAGTAGCAAATGTGAGTGAAAAAGTGAGAAAATATGGAATTAAGGAATTAGAAGTATTTGTTAAAGGAGTGGGTAGTGGGCGAGAAGCTTCTATTCGAGCGTTGGCTAACAATGGATTTGATTTAATATTAATTAAGGATGTAACCCCAATTCCGCATAATGGATGCCGGGCAAAAAAACCACGCAGAGTATAATAATGCGATGCAAATCTACGCGAGGCGGGCGAATGTTTATAATTTGCAGGAAATAAATTAATTTTTATGGCTAGAGATACACAAGCAAAATGTAGAAAATGTAGAAAGGCCGGAGAAAAACTTTTTCTTAAAGGCGATCGTTGTAATGGTACTAAATGTGCTATGATTAAGCGCGCTTATGGACCGGGGATGCATGGTAAAAAGATAAAACGGGGACTTAGTGAATACGGAATGCAACTGATGACCAAGCAAAAAATCAAAAGAATTTATGGAATTTTGGAAAAGCAATTTAGAAATCATTTTGAAGAAGTGAAAGGCAAAAAAGGAATTACGGGAGATTTGCTTTTAGCTCGATTGGAGATGCGTTTGGATAATGTAGTGTACCGAATGGGTTTGGCAAGTTCCAGAGCGCTAGCGCGACAATTAGTCAATCACGGATTGATCAGTGTCAATGGGAAAAAAGTTTCTATTCCTTCTTATGAAGTCAAAACAGGGCAGACAATCGGAATAAATAATGCTAAGCAAGAAAGAAATTATTTTAAAAACATCGAACAATTATTAAAAAATAAAAAAGATTTTCCTTCCTGGATATTTTTTGACGGTGCTAAGAAAGAAGGAAAAATTATAGGCAATCCTCAAAGAAATGAAATCGGAACAAATATCGATGCGCAAGTTGTGGTAGAATATTATTCAAGATAAAATTAAAATATTTACGAACTACGAAATTAACGAAATACGAAATGAAATTCATTAGTATATTCGTAAAAAATTCGTAATTCGTAAAGAAAATTTATGCAAATAATGCTTCCTAAAAAACCTAAGTATACCTCTATTGATAACAAAACCGCCAATTTTGAAATTGACGGCTGTTATCCAGGATATGGCACAACGCTGGGAAATGCCTTGCGTCGAGTGCTTCTTTCTTCTCTTTCTGGAGCAGCGATTGTTTCAGTGAAGATAAAAAATGTCAAACACGAATTTTCTACCATTCCGAATGTAGCGGAAGATGTGATTCAAATTATTCTTAATCTGAAACAAATTAGATTCAAACTGCACAGTCAAGAAAATGTGAAAGTAAGCTTGAAAGTTAAGGGAGAAAAAAAGATTACTGCTTCTCAAATTGAATGTTCTTCGAATGTTGAAGTGGTTAATGGAGACGCTTACATTGCTTCCATTACTAGTCCGAAAGGAGAAGTTGAAATGGAAATGGAAATTTCCAGCGGAATTGGATATATTCCCGTTGAACAGCAAGATCGTGAGAAAAAAGAAGTGGGCGTGATTGCGATAGATGCTATTTATACTCCAATTCGAAGAGTCAATTATACTATTTCCAACACTCGGGTGGGAAAAAGAACTGATTTTGAAAAAATAAATTTAGAAATAACTACTGATGGAAGCATCGCACCGGAAGAAGCTTTTTCTAGAGCAACGGAAATCCTAGTAGAACAATTTTCCAAACTCAAAGAATTTGAAAAAGCCGGCAAAGAAGAAGAAAAGAAGAAGGATGAGGTTGTAGCTCAAGAAAATCCAGCTAAGAAAGCTGAATCAAAAAAGGAAGAAGCGGATTCTTCTAAAATTGAAATAACTGAATTGAAAAATCTTTCCACTCGGACAATCAATGTTTTAGAAAAAGCGAAGATAAAAAATGTTGGTGATATCGTAGCTCTCAATGAAACAGAGCTTTCCGAATTGGAAGGAATGGGCGCAAAGGGGATAAAAGAAATCAAAAAGGCAGTAGGCGATTTCGGGTTGAATTTAAAGAAAGCGGAGTAAGCTAACTTAGTAATTTGTAAGATTTACACGCATGCAACATCAAAACAAGACAAAGGAATTTGGCAGAACAACAGATCAAAGAAGGGCGTTATTCAAAACAATGCTCGGCAGTTTGATTATGGAAGAAAAAATCAAGACAACGGAAGCTAAGGCTAAGGAATTAAAGACTAAAATTGACAAAATTATCAATAAAGCCAAGAAAGGTCGGGAGGAATCAAAAAAACTTGGCGTGAGAAAAAATTTGATAAAATATATTCCAGAAATAGCGATTAAAAAAATATCAGGAGAATTTTTGAATAAATTTGAAAAAAGAAATAGCGGATATACGAGAGTTATAAAATTGGCTCCAAGAAAAAGCGATGGCGCCAGAATGGCAATAATTGAACTTATATAATTATGAAAACGATCAATAGAAAATATAATTTATTTGATGCGGAGAAGGAAACCCTTGGGCGGATGGCAACAAAAATTGCGACGGTTCTTCGTGGAAAAAATAAGGCGGATTTTACTCCTAATATTGACGGAGGAGATTTTGCAGTGGTGATAAATTCTGATAAATTGCAAGTGACGGGCAACAAGATGGAAGGAAAAATCTATCATTATTTCAGCGGATACCCAGGAGGAATCAGAAGTGTAAAACTCAAAGATCAAATGGAAAAAGATTCCACCAAAGTTATCCAGTCAGCGGTTTATGGAATGCTACCGAAAAATAAATTGAGAAATCCAATGATGAAAAGATTGCTTATCTATAAAGATGAAAAACATCCGCACAAAATAAATTAATTTTTTGAAATTATATTATGCCAATAAAGAAAACTATAAAAAAAGAAGAAAAAAAAGTTAAGGAAGAAAAAACAACCAAACAAGGTAAGTATTTTTATGCGGTTGGAAGAAGAAAAACTGCTATTGCTCGAGTAAAACTTTTTTTGGCGGATGCTTCGGCGCAAAATAATTTGCTTGTGAATGGAAGAAAATTTGAAGAATATTTTCCAATAAGTCGGATGCGTGATTCGGCAAAAGCCCCACTATCTCAAGCTGGAGAAGGTGTAAGATTCAATGTCGAGGCAAATGTTTCCGGTGGCGGGATAAGAGCTCAAGCGGATGCGATAAAACTTGGAGTGGCTAGGGCGATGGTGGTTTTTAATAGTGAATTGAAAAAATCCTTAAAGGGCAAAGGATATTTGACACGCGATCCAAGAGAAGTGGAAAGAAAAAAACCAGGACTCAAAAAAGCCAGAAAATCCCCACAATGGGCAAAACGGTAGAAACATTTTGTGGTTTAATTTTTGCAATAAAGTTTGTAATAAAAAAGACGGGAATCAACCCGTCTTTTTTTTGTTTGAAAGAATAAAAATTATTTTTTGGCTTTTTTCTTCTTGGAAACTACTTTCTTTATTTCCGCTTTGGTTTTGACTGTTTTTTCTTTCTTTTGTATCAAGACAGCTTTTTTGGAAGCGGTTTTTTCTGCCATCTTTTTGAAACGGTCAACTCGACCAGTAGAGTCGAGAACTTTTTGTTTACCGGTATAGAGCGGATGGCAAGCGCCACAAATTTCAATTTTCATTTCCGGAATGGTTGAGCCGGTTTTGATGATACTGCCACAAGCGCAAGTTATTTTAGCGTCAGAGTGGTATTTGGGGTGGATGTTTTTCTTCATAATTTCCTTACGAATTACGAATTTGTACGAATATACGAATTACGAATTCAGTTATTATTGTTTATTTACTAAGGTAGCCTAACATGCAATTAGGAAATTGACAAGAGAGAGAGGAACTGATATATTGAATAAGTCGTTTTATTGTGCAATAGAACGGCTAAAACACATACTTTCTTTGGATTTCGTCCTGATCCCGAAATTGGGATTTTAGGAATCCGGCTTTTTGATAAGTAAAAAGAAAGTAGCGGATTAATTAATTAAGGAAAAAATAATGGAAAAAAATAACAATGGATTGGCCACAGAGGCTGATCAAAAAAATCCTGCTAAACAGCCGGTGGTTGATTGTTTTTCTGATTTGGATTTTTCCAAATTGGAAATCAGCGTGGAGAATATGTTCAAGGGAGGGGTGCATTTTGGACACCATAAGTCGAGAAAAAATCCAAAAATGAATCAGTATGTTTTTGCCACCAAAGAAGGCATTAACATTATAAATTTGGAAAAAACGAAAGAGAAGCTCGAAGAGGCAATGGACTTTATCTCAAAAATTATTTCAGAAAATCAAGAAGTGCTTTTTATCGGCACGAAAAAACAAGCCAAAAAAATTGTGGAAGCAGCTGCGAAAAAATGTGGTATGCCATATGTCACAGAAAGATGGCTAGGAGGAACTTTCACGAACTTTTCAATTATTTCTTCTCGAACCAAATATCTTCGAGAGGGATTGGAAAAACAGAAAAATGGAGAATATGGAAAATATACCAAGTTTGAACAAATGAAAAAAGCGGAAGAACTGGCAAGATTGGAAAATAAAATGGGTGGAATAAAGAATATGACAAAACTTCCCGGTGCGATTTTTATCGCTTCCGCCATAGAAGATTCTTTGGCGCTGGATGAAGCGGTGAATAGAAATATTCCCGTAATAGCTTTGACAGATACTAATATTGATCCGTCAAAAGTTGATTATCCTATTCCTGCCAATGAAGACGCAGTGTCATCTTTGAAACTGATGCTATCTTATATCGTCAAGGCGGTTTTAGAAGGCAAAGAAAAAAGAGGGGAAATTAAAAATGAAATTAAGGAAGATAAAGGTTAATCTTTACTAATTACTAATTTTGTACGAATATACTAATAAAAAATTCGTACATTAGTATATTAGTAAGTGATTAGTAATTCGTAAATATGTTAGAACAAATAAAAAAATTAAGAGAAAAAACTGGAGCGGGGATGGTGGATATAAAAAAAGCTTTAGAAGAAGCTGGTGGAGATGAAACGAAGGCGATTGAAGTGCTTCGAAAAAAAGGACAAGAAAAGGCGCTAAAGAAAACAGAAAGAACAACGCAAGAAGGGGTGGTAGTGAGCTATATCCATTCCAATAGTCGAGTAGGCGCTATAGTCAAACTTCTTTGCGAAACTGATTTTGTAGCCAGAAATGAAGAATTCAAACAGCTCGCCCAAGAAATTGCTATGCACATCACTGCGATGAACCCTAAATATATCAAGCCGGAAGAAGTGGAAGAGGCAGTTGTTTCTTATGAGAAAGAAATTTGGACCGAACAGTTGAAAAATGAAGGCAAGCCGGAAAAATTAATTTCCAATATTCTTATCGGCAAAGAAAAAAAATTCCGAGAAGAATTAGCTCTCTTGTCCCAGCCTTATATCAAAAATCCTGATCAAACAATTGAAGAATTGATAAAAGAAAAAATCGGTAAGATTGGCGAAAATATTCAAGTGGGAGAATTTCGTCGTTTAGAGTTGTGAGATTATCATTAGGAAAAACTTATGAAAAATATTCTAGTTTCCATATATTCTTGGGAAAATCCTAAATTGTATAAAAGCAATTTCGAGTTGAAAAAAGAGGATAAGGTTATCGTGCCGATGGAAAATGGAAACGAACTGGGAATAGTTTTGGTCAGTGATGTTAAGGCTTGTGATAAGCCGGAAGAAGAAATAGTGCGAATGGCAACCGAACGGGATATCAAGACTTATGAAAAATACGAAAAAGAAAAAGAAATAATTTTGAATAAATGTCGGGAAGAAGTGAAGGGGCAAAATTTGTTGATGAAAGTTATTGATGCCAAGATTAGTCTGGATGGAAAGCAAGCAATTTTTGTTTTTACGGCTGATGGTCGAGTGGATTTTCGGGAATTGGTCAAAGTTCTTTCTAAGGAGATAAAAAAATCCATCCGAATGCAACAAATTGGCAGTCGAGATGAAGCGAGAAAACTGGGCGGGTTTGGAATTTGTGGTTGCGAGCTTTGTTGCGTTAGATTTCCGGGAAGTATCCCAAGTATCACTACTGATATGGCGCGCGCTCAACAAATCGCTCATCGTGGAACAGAAAGGATTTCGGGACTTTGTGGAAGACTGATGTGTTGTCTGGCTTATGAAGCCGAGCAGTACCGAATTCTTTTGGAAGGAATGCCAGAAATTTATAGTATTATAAATACTAAAGAAGGGAAGGGCACGGTGGTAGAAGTGAATGCGATAAGTCAAGAGATAAAAATAAAATTGGAAACTGGCAAATATATCAGTATAAAAAAAGAAGATATGATAAGTCACTAAAGAATTAAAATTTTTTCGAAATTAAACTCGAACCCTGAATTTCCTTGCCAAAAATTTCCCTCAATCAAAGGCTACCAAAGGAAATTTTTGGAGGAAATTCGGATTCTCAAACAAAAATTTCTCAAAAATTTTAATTCTTCAGTGGTTTCTATTAAATAATAGTATGCGAACATCTATGTTATATTCGATAATCCCACCTATTCTTATCGTGATAAGTTTAGCTGGAATAATTATATTTTTGATAAAAAAAGCGCCGGCAGTCGCTAGGTTGGAGGAGAATATTTTGGCGTCAGATGGGACGGTTGAAAAAAAGAAAAGTTTTTTTGCGAGATTTAAAAAAAATGAAAATGGGCAATGCGGAAAAGATTTCAAGCAAAAAATGCTTTTATTTTTGGAAAAAAGAGTGGCGAAAACAAAAGTTATGTTTTTGAAATTGGAAAATTTTTTCAGCGCTTGGGGAGAATCAATTCGAAATAAAAGAAAAGCAAGAGAGGAAGAAAATAATATTCAATTATCAGAAATCTCCGAAGAAAAAAATATTTTGGAAAATATTCCAGCGTTTGAAAAAGAAGAAGTAATAGAAAAAAAGGAAAAAAGGGAAATTTTTGAAAAAATATTAGTCGAAAGAATTGCAGTTAATCCCAAAGATATTGAAGCTTATGAAAGACTGGGGGAGTATTATTTAGAAATTGAAAATTTGAATTATTCCAAAGAATGTTTCAAGCAAGTGCTTAAACTTAATCCACAAAACAGAAGCGTTAAAAATAAAATGAGAAAATTGGAAAGAATGCTGGGTAAATAAAATAAAAGCCGATGTAGCTCAATGGTAGAGCAACTCTTTTGTAAAGAGAAGGTTGCGGGTTCAATTCCCTCCATCGGCTCTAGAATAAAAAAATGCATATAAAAACAAAAGGATATATTGCTGAAATATATGTTACTGCTAGATTGATAGAAGATGGGTGGCGTGTATTGAATCCGATTGGTGAAAATAATCGTTATGATTTAGTTGCTGAACGCAGCGGAAAATTTATTAGAATACAAGTTAAGTATGCAACTCCAAAAAATGGAGCGTTAAATATAAATTGCAGAAGTAGCAATAATTGGTCAGTTTTGCATTATTCTCCAAAAGATATCGATGTAATAGCAGCTTTTAATCCTAAGGATAAATCCATCTATTACATACCTTCCGATAAAATAAATAAAACATTATTTAACATAAGAATTAAGCCCACAAAAAATAATCAAAAATCAAAAATTAATTTATCAAAAGATTTTGTAAATTTAAAATAAAGTAATAAGGGGTGTGTCGCATAGTGGCAATTGCTCGTGACTGTAAATCACGCGCCGTAAGGCTTCGCAGGTTCGAGTCCTGCCGCACCCACGAGAATTTTGGCCGTTGTAGCTCAGCCGGTAGTCGCCTCATCGGCGACCGTGGTCGCCAGAAGCGGTGACCTGCCGAGGAGGCAGGAGCTAGTGCCTGGGTAGCTCAGTTGGTAGAGCACATCCATGGTAAGGATGAGGTCACCGGTTCAATCCCGGTCTCAGGCTCAAGTTTAAAAATTTAAAAAATTAATTTAATTTTATGGCACGAGAAAATATTGCGAAAATGAAATGCGAAGTGTGCAAGACAGTCAATTATTTCACAACCAGAAATAAAAAAAAGCTTAAGGAAAAATTGGCGATGAAAAAGTTTTGTAAGAAATGCAGAAAGCATACAATGCATAAAGAGACAAAATAGTCAGAAAGTTTATAAAGTCCATAAAGTCTATAAAGTTCGTAAAGTCAAGAGTCTAAAAAACAAAACTTTATAAGCTTTCAGCTTTATGGACTTTTGACTAAATTTGCGGGATTCGTACAGTGGTAGTACGCCGGTCTCCAAAACCGGTGACGTAGGTTCGATTCCTACATCCCGTGCTGGATATAAAAAGAGGCTTTAATGAGCCTCTTTTTATATTGGGCAGTAGGAAGTTAGAATTAAAAAGACTTTTTATTTTCAGAAAGATAGTTTTATATAAAAAGATAATAAGTGATAAAAATACCTATCTAGCACCTTCCATATTTATAAAAAATAGATTATAATAAATACAAGTAAAACTTTTATCTATGAATGAAAAGCCATCAATGGTAGATATAAAATATCCTTCTGAAACTAGAAAGCTTTTTGATGATGTCCTTTTAAATCAAACGGGACTGTCATACCAAGAATTGAAAGCTCTTCCAAGTGGAGCAAGAACGATGGTGATAGATAAAATTAGAAGTATTTCATCTAGTCCTAAAGTGAATAAAATTTTACAAGAAAAACGAGGCAAGCCTTTGACGGCAGAAGACACCAAAGCTATTAGAGAATTGGTTGGAGTAGAAAAATGGCAAGATTTAAGCCAAGTTGTTTCTTATGTAAAAACTCTTATTGGGGAGACTGACAAGGAAGATAGATTAGAAAAATATGAAAAGCATTTAGCTTTTGGAGTAGATGCTGATGAAATTAAAAAAACACTATCAGATATTAATGATGTTTTTCCTGCACGAATAGACACTGATATAAAAAACCAATCGTCATTATATTATCGAGCTGCTGTTGAAATTGTTAGTAACGCTTTAGATGCTTCTCTCACACAAAAAAATCCAATCGGACGCTTTGGTATCGGTTTTTATCAGATATTAAATCATCTAAAGGATCCAGAAGACCGAGTAGTCATAAGAACAAAATCTTCAAATAAAGAAGGAGTGAAAGTAGAATTTAGAAATAATAAAGGTAATATAGATTTTAGAATTTTATCCGATGAGTCTATTTTAGACCACGGAACTCTAGTTGAGCTTAAGTCAAAAGAATTTAAGGCCTCAAAGGCTGATAAAATAATTAGGGATTATTTTTCACACAATCAAGATGTGGACATTGATATTAATGGTAAAACTATTGAAAGATGGAAGCCACGCAATACTGATTCCCAAGAACAAAAATTACCTCAAGTTCAAGTAGTCTTGGAAGACGGTAAATGCTCCATTCAAGATAGTGGACAAGGGATGTCGGTTGATACGGTGTTTGAAAAATTATTAGTTCCGAAATTAAGCAACAAACCTCCTGTTTATGAATTAAGAGAAAAGGGTAAGCTGGTACCAAAAATATATTATGAGTTACCCGAGGATAATGAAGAGATAAAAACTTGCGAAATAATTATCCAAGTGGGTGGTATAATGGTTGAGAAAATTGAAGCACGAGGATATAACATTGCTAAAACTGTAGTTATCGATTTACCACCATCAACTATCCTGGGAGAACAAAGGGATGAAGTCAGTGTTGATGAAAATACCATAGAGTCAATGAAAAAAATTATTGATGATACGGTAAGGCTAAACAAGCCTGATTGCTTTAAAGTTATAAATGCCTTAGGGGAGGCTTGTCGTAATTTACAAAATCGTTCGAAGTTATCTAAGCAGGAAGACAATATCTTTTCCTATCTACAAAATCAGGTAAGAACAAATTATTCTGATACATCCTTTTTGCCAAATAGAGGTGAATTTCTAGAATTAGACTTGGATTCTGACAAAGTTGCGTTGTTAAATCCAGATATATACCAATCACACATGAGGACAATTCCTGGAGTAAAAGAAGTGATGCAGTGGGAAAGCCAAGTAAATATGCCATTATTTACAGCCAAATTTAAAGAAGGAAGTAAATTAGGTTTTGTTTCAAATGGAAATTTTATAATTTTAGATGAGTCGGTTGATCCCCTAGAAGATAAAATAGTATTCAATAAAATCATTAAACTGGGCGTAGGATGGAATAAAGGACACATTGCAGAAGAGGATGGATTTATTAGGAAAAAGGAAGGCACGCAGGAGATCGGCGAGATTGGAAATATAGAAAGTTTTGCTTCGCAACGATACAGCGAACTGTATTTTGGTTCTCCAGAAATAGCAAAAAGACAAGCCAGGATTCTGGAATCTAAAAATCCTGTTATTGCTCACGAATTTATGGATATCCTTCCAAACCTCCCAGCTGGAGTTGTTATGGAAGTTTGGAATCTAATGGAGAGATACATTCAAAAGGATGGCAGAAATGAATCAGAAAAATTAGAAGAATTCCAATAGCTCAAAAATAATTTGACTCCAATTTTAAATAATCCAGAACTAAAAAAAATCTTAGAAACAAATTTTGTTCCAATATTGTCCACTTTTGAACCTGCATTTGCAGGATTGCCAGACCAACTAAAAGATCGGTGGGATGAATTAGAAGGAAAAGTCAAAATTGGCGAAAAAGAATTTTATGTTTTTGAGTATGGAAGCTATGGAGATCGCAAAAAAACAAAGCTTTTTATTTCTATGGATGGTGAAACTATATATTCTCCGGGTCGTGAAGGCATAATCTTTAAAAACAAAGACATCACTGTTTATGAAGATAAAATTGTAAATACTCAAACTGGAGAAGTTGTTAAGTTGCCTTTTAAGGCAGATTTTGAATGGGGCAAGTTGGCTTTTAACTTTACACCTGCTTATCTAAACTATGAAAAAATAGATCCAGTCACTCGAGAGCTAAAAAAGGATAAAGAGGGGCGAGATAAGTCTAAGGAGGAATCGTCGATAATTGAAGATAATTTGGGTAATTCTTATGAATTAAAACACGGAAAAATTTTTATTAATAATGAAGAGCAAGAAGAATTTGGAGGTATAAAACTGCCAATTAAAAAAATGATTAAAACAGCTTCAGGAGAAATTGTTTTTTTGGCAAGTAATATTTATGAAAATGCAGAGATAAATGAAGATGAAAAAAATGAAGAATTTTATTTAATAAATAGCAAAGGAGAAATAATTTGGAAATTAGATGATAAAAAATGGGGTGATAAAATTTATTTAGAAAAAGTAAAGGAGGATGGAAGGAGGCATCATACTGATAATTTTATGAAAAAACATATAGGAGAAGCTCCTCGTTGTATTATGTTGTCTCATGACACTACAATAGAAGATCAACAGCCGATCATTAAATTAGTCCGTTATGATTTCGTTGGAGAGAATACTCGTATTAGAGAAATCATAGGATACGTTACTGCGGATGGTCAGGAATTTTCAATTGAAGAAAATAATGATATTAATGAGATAACTTTGGCTGCAAAATATTCCTGGGAAGGTAGTTGCGCCTGTTGTAGTGTTAGTACAAGCTTTCATGCAGGAAGCTATTCTTATAGGCCATTCAGTAAAGAAGGCGAGTCTGTAATAAAAAATCTTATTAAATTACCCATTGCTATAGAAAGTGATTTTAAATTTGATCCGGTCAGTCATGAATGGAGTGCATTAGCTTGTGATTATGCTAACTATAAACATAAGTATCTAGCAGTGTTTGATAGTGAGGGCAATTATTTACGAGCTGAAAACATTGGAGAAATGACAGATTCTAGTGATTACAAAGATTCGAAACTTTACTATCTGCATAGAATGGCGGGTTATGCAGAAAGAGGAAAAGATCCAAGAAATCAAATTGATTTAGATAAAAAAATCATATACAGAAAGACTGGAGATAGCCGTAAACCAGCTGTGAAAGAAAGAGATTTTTTTAAAGACGGTTTATTAGATATCAGAAAAACATCATTAACAGACAAACATGCTGAAATTGTGGCAGAATTTCTTTCAAAATATCCAGTACCAGCACCAGAAAAATTGGAGAGATTATTTTATAGAGTAATGCAATTTAGGGATATTGATTCAGAAGACCTTAGCTTTGTATTGCCTATTTTTTATGAGTTTCCAGAAATTGATGAGAAAATTTTTTCAAAACCAGTTATGGAAAATCTGAAAAAAATCGGACACTTAGACAAGGAAAAATTTTCTAATTTCGTTTATATTCTTAATAATGTTTTGCCAGAGGAGGAGGAACTTAGAGAAGAAGCGAGTCTAAAATTAGTCAAGTTTTTTATGGAAAAGCTACAAGGCGAATCTGTTGATAATTTTCAGAATATGCTTAGAGGATTAAAGGATTCAAGGGAGTACAGCAATTCAATAAATAGTGATGGATTTTCATTAATTAAATACAAGACACAGGTTCCACACCATGAAATTTCAAAAGAGATAAGGCCGTTGATAACTTTTATGCAAAGAAGCGAAGAAGAACTTGCGGTAGTAAAAGATGAAAAATTTGAGGAAGAATTTTCTGTCCCAAGTCTAAAATTATCACAAGTAATTCAATGGAAGAGATTGCGAGAAAAACAGGCCAGGGATTTTTCTGGAAACCCTGAAGAATTATATGGGTCGGTGGTGACAACAACTGAAGGAAAGGTCAGGGAGCATATTATTAGAGAAATAACACACGCTATTCATTTTCAAAGTTTAAATTCTACAGATTTATATTTAAGAGAACTTGTGCAAAATGCCGTTGATGTAATTGAATCGGAAGGAATAGCTGGCGATAAAAAAAGAGCTAAAATGGAAATCTTGATTGACAGGGAGAATAATTTAGTTACAAAATTTTCAGATCCTGTTGGTATGGATATTAAAACACTTATTAATTATTTTTTAGTGCCTGGAGAGTCAACTAAATTAGATAGAAAATCTATTGGTTTTTATGGTCAAGGAATTTATACCCTTTTTGATAAATGTGAAGAGGTGAGGATAAAAACTGGTAGGGGGGATGGAAATACTTGGCAGTTAAGAATGAAACCAGTAATTGAACATGAAATGGTAGTAGACGTTGAGATTGAAATAAATAAAACCGAGGAAGATTACAAGGGGACTACAATAAGCAAAATACAAAAAACTGATAATCCCTATGTCGAAGCTGCATATATTCGAGATTCATTAACGACATTGATAAGTGCTTTAGACGCTAATAGATGCGAAATTATTTTACAAGGAGAAAGAATAAATGCACCATATGCTAAAATAAGCCAAGGAAATATTGAAAATTTTGGAGAAGTTTCAGTTTATCGTAATCCGAATAATATAGTTACGCAAAATGGACTTTTTGTTAAGGAAATAGGACATGAATACCTTGGTGCTATCCCAAGTTTTATGAATGACTCGTTGCGTAAGTGGGGAGGAATAGTTATTGATTTGCCGTCAAAAATTGAACTAACTCGTTCAAGACAAGATATTGCCAATAAGGATACATTGGCGGAAAAAATAAATCCTGTTATTCAGCAAGTTTTAGTTGGAGCTTATTTGAAAAGCTTTATTGAAAAATTTAATGAAGATTCCGAAATATTTCCTTTTAAGAGTCTCCCTTATGATTATTTTATAGAAGAACGTTATTCAATAGATGGAAGGTATGAAGAAGATGTAAAAAATTTAATGGAAGGTAAGCCACTTAGGCATTTAGAAGAATATAAAACTGAAAGTAATGCTGTAAAATTTATGACGTTGCTTCCTGTTGTAAAGGTAGGAGAAGAATTTATGAGTGTTGATGGACTCAAAAATGCTTATCAGTCAAAAAAACATCCTTTTGATAAGGAAAATTGGTCAGACATTATTCCTTACGGAATTTATAAAATAATCAAAAAACAAAAGGAGACATTTGAACAAAATGAATTTAAAAAACAGGAAAAAGAAAAGTTTGAAATGGGAGATATGGAATTGGCAGAAATTATTACGAAATTGCCAGAAGATTTAAGAAACTGGGTAAATAAAAATATTGAACCAGTTGAAAAACTAGATTCTATAACAAGGCAGTTTATTCAAGTCTTAAAGCCAATATATCATCCTAATCGAGAAAATTTTTCTAATGGCTTTTATTATAACGACGATAGTAGTACAGCTCATGCATATAGAATGTTCCCTATGATTTCTTGGAATTTACAGCCTATGACTAGTGAATCTTGGCGTAGTCCATTGGATAGTATAAAGGCGATATCTGCGAAAGAAGAAGGCTGGGAAGGAAATAGGTTTAAAATATTAGATACATTAGCTCACGAATTTGTGCATACCATTGAAAGATTTAACCAGTGGACTCATGATCCGAACCAAGAAAAAGATCAAGCTAGAGTATTGTTGCAATTTTTAAAGCATGGAGGAATGAAAAAAATAGGAGAAGCTATATAGTTATGCTAAATCTGGGATATAAACATATTCTTTTCTCTTCATAAAAATAGTTCTAATGTCCTTCACTACGGCGTGCAAAGGAAAACATCCAAGGAGGATGTTTTTTGTATAGAACAATAGGAAACTAGAACTTATTGTGATAGAATCTAAGATATGGATTTAAAAATAAAAAAAATTGAAGATCTAGGCTATGATTCATTTTTCGAATCTAATCGCGTGAAACTCGGGTTGGATATTTTTCAAATTGCTCGGGTAATTGCTGAATATAAAGAAGCTTATAAAGTTAAAAATATCAATGGTGAATATTTAGCAAAAATAACGGGTAAACAAATTTTCAAAGCTTCCTCCAGAGAGGATTATCCGGCTGTAGGTGATTGGG
>Ga0209417_1004812_pt1 | contig 15702 bp, 22 predicted proteins | sample RifGroF2_FD_184002 | JGI IMG/M metagenome (GOLD analysis project Ga0209417, IMG submission 184002) | Groundwater microbial communities from Rifle, Colorado, USA - Groundwater F2 (SPAdes) (version 2) | ecosystem: Environmental > Aquatic > Deep subsurface > Groundwater | place: Rifle, Colorado... | reverse complement strand
CTGCGCCGCATCCTTCAACGCCCGCGCCACCTCCGCCCGGCTCTTGATCGGCTTCACGTAATACCCGTAGAACTCCCAGAACTCCTTCTCGTTCGCCGCCATCCACCTGCCGTTCCCGTCCCCCAGGTCGCAGATCAAATGACCCTCAGCGCGCAGCCTGCCAACCGCATAGCGGATCTCCCGGTCCTGGATGTTGTCATCATTCCGCAACTCCATCGGCACCGGGTCCGTGCGGAACACATACGCCACCAGATCCCAGCGGTCCACTGCATTCGCCTTCCCCACGTGCTCCCTCAGCCAGTACAGCACGTTCCGGTCCAACTCCTCATCCGTCAGGTTTTGCATTTCACTTTCCTTTCGGTCGAGCCGGTGCCTTCGTTTCCACAGCAACGCTCGCCAGCGCATGGATCTCCGCATCCCACTCCTGGGCGCGCTTCACCAGCGACTTCGGAGCCCGCACCTTCGTGATTTCATGGAACTCGTCCAGCAGCTTCACTAGTTCATCCCGCCGGTAATGCGACGTCTCCTCAACGATCAACCGCCAGGTCAGCTCACGCCGCTGGAATTCCAATGTTTCATCACCGCCGCATTCCACAACATGCTCAGCCGGGATGCGATCATCGATGCCGATGAAGTGCCAGCGGTTGATCACCTTCAAGGTTTCCAGCGGCACGCCCTCGAAGATCTTCAGCGCATAAGCCGTGTACTCCCACAGCAGTTCCTTCCGTCGCTGCCGGTACACGCGCATCGCTCGCGCCTCCGCCTTCTCCTTTTCAGACTTCTTCCCCACGCTCTTCGAACCCTTCACCGCCAGCTTCTCCAACCCGGCACCCACCGCCACCAACAGCGCCACGTCATGATCCAATTCCTCGAAGTATTGCCAGGCATAATCTCTGGTGTATTCTTCCCTCGGCAGCAGGCGCAGATCGGCGTGACGATTAGCAAAGGCTTTTTTGTGCGAAGTGACACCCGAACCCAATACCAAATAAGGACCATCCGCCTCCTGGTAGACCCCGATCTTCAGCGTCCGGCTCAGGTCCTGCATCTTCTGCTCCAGGAAAGCGATCTTCTTCCGCTCATGGCAGACCTTCATCCCGCAGTAATGCGTCCCGCCCATCACCATGTAGAACGGGCAGGCATTGCAGGCAGGCGGGTCATCCAGGTGTGTCAATATTTTGGCGCGTTCAGCTTCCACCTCATTATCTGAATGTGCCCAAATATTCCTGACCGCCAAAAACGAATCATTATCTTTGATAAATTTCAAGGCTTCCTTATCATTCTCGATACGGAGCGCCTTTACCATATCAACATTCGTCACTATCTCCAGCAGCTTGTTCGGAAAATTCTTCATGTCCAGCAGCCACAAATTGCGTCCCGCCCTCGGCTTCCCCGGGTCATAGCTCCGGTGCATCTCGATCACGTTATCATTCTGCTCGATCGCGTTCCCAATGATCTCCTCGGGTTGTTCGTGATCCTCGTTCTTCTCGATATCCTTCAGCGTTTCCTGGATCTCTTTTTCGCTCGCCACCTTCGCCATCGACAGCAGCGCCCTCGCCGTCCCCTCGCTGATCGCCCCCTCCGCCAGCTTCGACTGCGCCGCCCCCGGCAGGTCCAGCAAGCGCACCTTCCCCCGCACCGTCGCGCTGCTCACCCCGAAGAACGTCCCGCACTCCTCCGACGTCTTCCCAAAATCGTCCATGTAGCGCTGCATCGCCTGCGCCACCTCCACTGGGTTCAAGTCCCGCCGCTGGATGTTCTCACTGACTGCCGCCTCGAACATTTGCAGGTCGGTCAGCTCCACGATGTTGAGAGGCATCGTCACCGCGTCTAGCAATCGAAGGGCTGCCAGGCGTGTGTGTCCGAACGCCAACTGGTACCGCCCATTGACCCGCCTCGCTGACGGGATCTGCAGCAGCCCCACGGACCGGATGGATTCGGCGATCTTGGCGGTCGCCTCCGGGTCCTCCGCCTGCCTCGGCTGGAACGGGTTCGCATCGATCAACTTGATCTGGATTGAACTCGCACTGAGCGTAGTCGAAGTGTCGCTCATGCCTGCGGTTCCTTGATCATCTTCCCGTCCATCACCACCCAGCGCTCGCCCTTCCAACTGCAGACGACAAATCCATCCTTGAGTTCGCCCGCAGCCAGCAGCTTATTCAGCGCCTGCTTCGAATAGGTATTGCCATCCTTGTCGGTGTATGACTTCGAACCCGGGTTGCTCTTCGGTTGGCTCTTCCCCTCCCTGGCACCGCCCGCCAGGGCAGGTGTGCGCGTCTTGCGGACCTTCGCCTCGACTGGCTGGGATCGCTTACGCTTCAACCCCTCGGCGAGCGAGTCCAGCAGGTTCGAAAACTCCGTGTCATCTGTGCCGACGATCGTTAATTGTTCAACATCAGCTTTTTCCCCCATCTTGGCCGCCAGGCTGTTTACCAGTTCGCATAACTCTTCATGGTCGATCAAACTTCCTGGGAATTTGGTTTCAAAAATTGACATTCCTTCCTTCCTTCCTTTTCGATTGTCATTGCGAGGAGGTACTCCGACGAAGCAATCTCCTCTCGTTCAGCTCCCCTCCTCTGCCGGTCGGACAGTTACCAGCCATCCGACCGGCTTTCCAAGGAGGAGAAGACACGTCTGCCTGTTACGTTCCAGGCATTGTGGATCGGGCAGGACTCGGACCTGCCTCAGGCCAGCGGGATGTGGGATAAACCGCTTCCTTCGACCCTCAGCCAAGGCGGTTCGAAGCCGCCGTTGGCTATCCAGGGGACGTGAGTCCCCTGGGATGTGCGGGGCTGGAAGGAGAACGACCAGCCCCGCACCACCAATAATCGTCAGCGCCTTGCACCGCTGACAATCTCACGCCGCTCTGCCTTGCTCCTGTAGGGGGAACAGGTCCAAGGTCAGCCCGGCGCGGGATTTACTTCACCAGCCGATCATCTTCTTGATGGTCAATTCCTCTTTGACTTTGAGAGAGACGTTGAGCTTTTCTTTCAACTCATACACGCCGACCGTACACCTCTCGCCGATCTCCACACAGCCCCTGGCGGTTTCTTCAACGTTCAACCATTCTTCGTCACCTTCGACGTGAACGTAAACATAGACTGTCTTAGGTAATTTTTTTGCCATAGTGAAATCCTTCCTTGTCTTCGTATCCTTCCGGTGCTGTGATCGCCATGTACACCAGGAAACCCAAGCACCCAACCACCACCACGACCGCCACGACAAACAGCCAGTTCATTTCGGCTCCCCTTCATCCTTCAGGTTCCCGCCCCCGATTGCCAGCCAGAAAACGGTCACAGCCGCCATCCCGATCAGCAATCCGATATCCATGCCAACCTCCTAGATCGTCTGCCCAGCCACCAACGACAGCACCAGCCACGCCGCCACACAGAACATGATCGCCAGGACCACCAGCACGACCATCTTCAGATTTTCCAGAACGTTGTATCTTTGGAGTTTCATGTCCGCCTCTAGTGCATCAGTCCATAACCGGCGTTCTTCATGTACTTCAATACCTGTGGAAACTCGTGCATCTTCTCCTTCACAAACGACGTCACTTCCTTCCCCCATCGGTCCATGATCACCACCGCCCACTTCCCATCCACCTTGCACACCAGCCCCGTTCGCTGCGTCACCGGGTTAAAGAACCGGGTGCTGTCCGGGTTATCCTTGCACTTCTGCGCCAGCGTCGCATACGTCCCGTGCTTCACCGCCGCATGCGCCGACACCCCCGCCTCCGTCGCCACCTTCAGCGCCGGCACCACCAGCACAGCCAGCAGCACCAGGATCAGCAGCCCCATCGGAAACACCTTCGGCTTCGGGGTCATCACCGCGTTCATCACTCACCTCCGCGCTGCTCGTCGCCAGGGAAAAGATCAGTCTTCCACTCGTACACGTAATCCGCCCACGCCTCCGGTAGGATCGCCGGACCCGTCAGGTTCGCGATCATCGTCAACCACGCTGGCGCCTCGGGGATCGACCACATTTCCACCGCCTGCGCCACCTCGATATCCATCCAGGTGAACTGTCGCTTCAGCGCACTCTTCAAAAGCAGGAAAATTGAGATCAGATTTTTCATACTTCCTCTTGTGTTCTCCCCTTCCCCTTGGGGAAGGGGTCGGGGGTTAGGTAAGGGTCAAGGTCTCGTCGGCGCACCGTTCGCCTCCAGCAATCTCAGGATCACGTTCGCCGCCAGCAGCGCACTCGCCACTCTCCGCATCCGTTCCACATCGCTGAAGATCCCTCCCGCCGTCGATCAGCACGGACAGGCAGTTCACGATGTGCAGCGCCTCCTCAGCAGATCGGTCTCTCGCTTCCTTCGCAAAATTCGGCCAGGGTCTCGGCTTGTCGCTCATGGCTGCTCTCCGGCTCGAACGGGGCTTGAACCTGGCTCGGATCGCCGGTCCCTTCCGTTCGTGCTACGCTGGAGGCATGAGCATTTTGTGTCATTGCGAGCGAAGCGTGGCAATCTCCACCAGATGCCGCGTCATACAACCTGCACCACCGCGCCAGCAACTTCCTCGAATAAGCCAGCGCCCCGTTCGCAGTGCGAAAATATTTCCTCTTCGCCTGCCATCTGGACCACCGGTTGCCGAACGACGCCAGGTAAAGTTTCCCGCCCGGAGCCCGGACGATCTTCGCCTTGACGTAACCAGCCGCCAGCAGATGTGGGTTAACCTTGGGCTTCATTGCGCCACCTTATGCGCCGGCTGGATCCATTGCCCGCCGGTCACGACGATCATTCTTGCATTCCCGAACACCGGGCGGCTGATCGCTCCCTGGTTTTCAAGCGCACTCAGGTGGTATTTGATGACCGAAGGGGTAGTGACGCCGCATCCCGCAGCGATCTCTCGGACGGAAGGCGAGTTCCCGTCATGGTCGATCTTGAATTTCACGATGAAATCAAAGATCTGTTGCTGTTTCGGAGAGGCATGCCTGTTCGCGCCGCTGCCCACATTCGCAGACACCATGTGAACCTTGACATCCTTCTTCGTGCCCACTTCCGACCACCCGCTCATGCCGCCACCGCCTTGAACTCATAGCCTCTCGCCAAAAGCATCTCCCGGCACATCTCCCCCTCCCACTCGCCCGCCTTCGAAGACGCCAGCCATAGAAGCCTGGTGATGCTCGGAGCCATCCGCCCCGTCAGATAATTCCAAACCATCTGCCGAGACACACCGAACAATTCCATCAGATCAGCATCACTGAACTGATACCTCACCTGGTACTCCACCAGCACATCCTTCGCCGTCTTCTTTGTCTTAATTTGAATTTTCGCCATGTATTACCTTCCGTGTTTGTTAGACCTTACAGGTTTTTTCAACCTCGTGCGCTTAATTTACTACCGAAGTTAATTTTTGTCAAGGCTGTTTACTGACCGCAAGATGGAATAAAATGGACAAGATGGCTTTCAAACAATTCCTGGAGATGAAGTTCCTGGCATGGCAACAAAACGTAGGGGCGCGCAAGACCGTCAAACAGTTCGCTGAATATATCGGCGTCGGTCAAACCACTATCTCAGGATGGTGGAATGAAAACAGGAAGCCTGAAGGAGATAACTTAATCAAACTGGCAAATCGATTCGGCGACGAAGTCTATGACGCCCTCGGACTCCCCCGTCCCAACGAAAACCTGTCCTACCTGCAGCGAATATGGGATGACCTACCTCAAGAACATCAGCGTGCCCTCCGTGAGCAGGCTGAAAAATATGTGGCCAGGAATGAAAGAACTAAAAAAACTTAAACGACTTTGGAATGAACTAACCCCGCTCCAGACCTTCCTCATTTCATTTCACGCCCGCTGGTTTCTGATCACCAATATCTACGCCGACCTCCCCTACGCCCTCCGCCGGCATCTCTTCGTCTGGGCAGATCGCCACTACTACCCCGCTCATTGGATCAGATAAAAGGAGAAAAAATGTCCCCCGAATCCCCCGTCCCCGAAACCCCTCCCGCCCCCACTACCCAGGAAGAATGGAATCTCGCCTTCCGCACAGAGCTCCGCATCCAGCAGGAACTCCTCAAAAAGATCAACGGCAAACTCGCCTTCTTCGTCTTTCTCGTCATCCTCTACTTCATCATCACCTTTTTCGGCTCCATTCTCTCCCTCGGCATCGGCTTCTAATGGGGGAACTGCATACTTAGAACAAATATGCGTAGGAAAACAGGTTCTACCCTCGAACACGTGAGGTCGAAGGTTCAAATCCTTTCGCCCCGACTTTTTTGCCAGTTTTTTAATCTGGCACTCGACAAAAATGTGGGAGAAAGCAACCCAGCCAGGGTTGCTCGCTTCCGCTTTTTTGTTCACCCCGGCAATACGAATCGCTGGGGAAAGGAGTCGCCAAATGCCAACCCGACCCAACAGCAAGCCGCTCATCAAAGGTCCCCAGCTCGCACGCCTCGAACGCCTGCTCGACATGCTCTACCGTCCCGCAGAGATCGCCGAAGAGCTGGGCATCAACATCGACACCATCTACCGCACCTACATCAACAACGGTCTCCCCCACGTCCGTGATCAGCGCGGAGCGATCTGGATCCACGGTCCCGCCTGCTCGGACTGGATTCGCTCCCAGTTCAAGTCAAGGCGCAAACGTCACCCCCTCCCCGAAAACCACGCCTGGTGTCTCAAGTGTCGCATCCCCGCGCCCATCACTGATTCAACCTCCCGCCCGCTTGGAGGCAAACGGATACTGCTCCAGGCAACCTGCCCCCGCTGCGGTCGCACCATCAACCGCATTGCAAGCAAAGTCCCCGTTCCTTTAGGGGAGCGGTCAGCATGATCCACCGTCAGAACTACCTCGACCTGCGCGCCTTCCTGCACCATTGCGAACGGGAGCTGCAACTCCATCCCTCCACCGTGGAGCGGAATCGTGGCGCGCTCCGTCACCTCCTCCAATGGGCGGATGACCAACCCTTCCCGACCGCCCGCCGCATCGATCCGGTCTACCCCGCCTGCCTGGTCGCGCGTGACCTCTCCCCCGCTTCCATCGCCAAGCATCTCTCCATCGCCCGCGCATTTTACAGCTACGCCCGGGATGCCTGGCGCATCCGCTACCACGATGTCACCGAGCACTGGATCAGCCTGCTGCGCCCCCCGCGCGGTCACCGCCTCGAATCCCGCCTCGAAGTCCGGGAGTACTACACCCTCGACGACGTGCGCCGGCTGCTGGCTGTTTCCGCAGAAACGCTCCGCGAACAGCGCGCCCAGGCTGCCGTCGCCCTGCTCTTCCTGTCCGGCATGCGCGCTGGCGCCCTGGTCACCCTGCCCCTCTCCTGCGTCGATCTCCCCCACCGCGAGCTCCGCCAGCTCCCCGAGATCGGCGTGCATACCAAAAATGGGAAAGCCGCCGTCACCTATTTGCTGGAGATTCCCGACCTGCTCGATGTCGTCTCCGCCTGGGACGCCCGGATGCGGTCGCAATTTGCCCCGGATGCCCTCTGGTTTCCTTCAGTGGCTCGTTCTGGCGGGACCCTGCTCCCCTATCCAACTTGCCGTGATAATCGCGCCTCTGCCCTGCGGGATGATCTCTGCCTGCTCTGTCAGCGTGCCGGTCTCCCTTATCTCTCCCCGCACAAACTGCGTCACGGGCACGTTGTCCACGCGCTCAAACAGGCGCATGATCTGGCGGACCTGAAAGCCATCTCCCAGAACGTCATGCACTCCAGCGTCACCATCACCGACGGTATCTACGGCAACCTGGTCGGAAACGACGTGCGCGACACCATCGCCCGCCTGGGAAACTCCCAAACGGGCGATGGTCTGCAGGAAAAATTGGACGAGCTGCTAACGCTGCTCAGACCTCCCGCGTAACGTCCGGGTTGATGAACCACCGCCCGCTGGCATTCGCCGGCGTGGTGATGGTGCCGTCCGCCAGTTTCACCTGGACATCGTAGTAGAACACACCGATCGGCGCGTTCAGCGTTTCCGCGGGCTTGACCGTCACCAGGATATCGCCATCGACCGCATCCGTGATCGCAATGGATGCGTTCCCCGGCGTGCCTGCCGCTGCCCCGTTGAAGACCTCCAGCCCGATGGTCTTCTGGATCTTCAGGATGGCTGCCGTGTCCACCTGCTCCGGGCTGGTCTTCACCGTCACCCAGATATCGCACCCCTCCGGCAGCGCGCCCAGGTCTGTGATCGCCACCGACCAGGTATCGCCGCGCACCACGGTCTTGTCGACGCCTTCCACGGTGACTCCCAGCTGCGTCAGCACAGCCACCACCGCCGCCGTGATCTGCGCAGCCGTCAGGGGGACCGAACCGCTCAGGGCGACGCCTGCAGAACCTGCCACGACATGCCCTGCCAGCAGCTCATCCCACACCGCATCTGCGACCAGAGTCGCATCAATTTCCGCTCCCCCGGCTGCACTCACATCCAGCGTCCTGCCTGCCGTCGTCGGGCGCAGATAGGTCAGCTCGCAGATCGACGTGGTGATGTCCGGCGTGGTATTATCGCCTGCTAATCCTTTGATGTAGACCCGGATCACGTCCGTGTTTAGGACAGCAAGTATGATGGAAGGGAACCAGATCGAAGTCACGCCCGAAGCCGCCGCCAGCGTGAACACCGCAGTTTTATGCCACGACCCCGCGCCCGCTTTTTGCTTCATAATGTAGGCGGTGTAGTCCCCGTTGCCAGCCACCTGGTCAACGACGATATCCACCATCAGCGCCCGGTCCGCATCCGCCGTGTACGTCGCCACCAGCAGGTCGCTGGCGATGTTCTGATTGCTCAAAGTGCTTGTTTGAAGTTCTCTCATTTTTTCTCGCGATCTGCTACCGCCAGTCTATTGTGAAGTTGTCAAATGTATTACCCGAATAGGTGCTGAATAATCCGTGAATGGTGTTGCTGATTATTGCCGCGTCAGTAATGTCTTTCTGTGTACTAATTTGCACCCCATCATAGAACGCATCCAGATACACATGCCCCGCCGCTGTTGTCAGAATAGCCTTGACCACTTTCCCCGCACCATAAGCCACCACCTCATTGATGAGGCTGGTGTATGTTTTGACACCCGCGATGGTCGTGAATTTATAGGCGTGGAATCTGGAGTGAAAATCGTGATATACCATAATACCCGCAGACGGGTCGGACGCAGAATCCAGACATAGCGACAATCCGCCCTGTGTGCTGTCTCCCAGCGTCACCCCCACCGAATAGGTTGCCGCAACGATGCCCGGATTTACTGTCGCAAACAGTTCGGGAAGGGACAGGGGAAAAACCTGTAGATCGTCAAATAAAACTTCCTGCCCCAATGTGGCTGATGTGCATTTTACGGTTAGAACAAGTCCGCTCGTTCTAAGTCCGGTCAAAGTTCCGAATGTCCAGGCTGCCCCGATAGAGTTGATGGTTAGAATTGGGATGCCACCATTGATGTTCCCGATATACATTTCAGCATAGGAATTTTTTAGCCATCCCTGAAAATACACCCATGTTCCAACAGCGGCAACAAGTGCCTGGGTTGCCCGCCCCGAAGATGCCGCCCCATTTGTCAAAGACAAGGATTGTATGCCCGCGCCCCCTGTGCGCTCCTCCGCCTCTGCTGCCACAACTGCACTAGATGCAGGAGTCCAGTTGTTTTCCGGGTTCGCCCCCTCCATGCTCCCGTTTGTAACCAGGTCGCCCGCCAGTGTAGGCGTGTTTAGTGCCTTGTTGGTGTTGATCGTCCACGTCCCGCCCGTCCAAGCATACGCTGCGCACACCTCCCCCAGTGGACCGGTTGTCTCTGTGTTCCCCAACGCCCCATTTGCGCGCGCGAAGGTATCGTAAATCAAATTTACCACCTCCGCCCCTCCCGCCTGCGGAAACGCCTTCTGAAATGCTGCTTGAAACGGACTCGCAAATGCCATCAGATCTCCATTTCTTTCGTCGGGGCGGACCTGCGTGTCCGCCCTCTGCTCCCCTTCCCATTTGGGAAGGGGTCGGGGGTTAGGTCACGCCATCATCACATAGAACGTCCTCGACGCTCCGCTCCGGTTCTCGATGTAGATATATCCATCCGTGTGCGCGCTCACCGTCACCTTCCCATCCGTGCCGGTCGTCCCCGTCAGCGCACCCGTCGTCGCATCCACATCCGAGCCCACATTCAGCGGAGTGCAAGCCGGAGTGGCTGAAGCCCAGTAGAACAACTTGCCCCAGTTCGTCGCACCAGCCGATCCAAAATCGATCACACCGTTGTCATTTTTCGGCTTGAACTTTACAAAGCTGTCATCCACGACACGCCTGCTGAACGCCGTCCCCGATCGCGCCTGGTACTGCTCAAATAGCCCCGCGATCATGTCGAGCGCGTCCGCCAGCGGCTTGACGTAAGCCGCGATGCTTGCACATTTTATCGATCCCGCAGTATCGAAATCTCCACAGGCGTATAAAGAACCGGTGTCGGGATCTTCAAGAACGTGCCATACTACTCCGCCCAGTCCGGATATTCCGCCTGCGTTCGAGAGCGCCTTCCAATTGCTGCCATCGAATAACGCGATCCGGTCTGCCTCAGCCACGCCGTCTGCATCGGTAAAGGCTCCGGTCGCCAGGATATTTCCAGCGGTATCCCAAACAAAATCATAAACCCAGCCATTTAGTGGGGGACCGACCTGAGCCCATGTTCCGGCATTGTCATAGGCGAAATAATCCACCAGCCCGGCGCCCAGATCGGTAAAGTTTCCGCAGATATGAAGAACATTGTTCGGTGAGAATTTCAGCATCGTGCAATTGATCGACAGCCCGCCTCCATTCACGCTGGTCCATGATCCGGCTCCATCGTCCTTCGCTAAATAATCAGCGGCTGCCACTCCGCCTGCGTTCGTAAAATCACCGCCGATATAAAGCAGACCTGCATCATCCCACTCGATACTTGTTACTGTATCATTTACTCCGCCATTCACGTTGACCCAGGCTCCGGCTCCGTTGTCTTTGGCGATATGATCTGCCAGGGCATCTCCGCCTGCGTCATCAAAAGTTCCACCAATGTATAAAACTCCGGCAGGGCTCCACTTGATTTCCAAGACCGCTGGGGGTCCGAGACCCCACAAACCACCTCCATTTACCGTTGTCCAGGATCCTGCTCCATCTGCCTTTGCGATAATGTCAGCGGCTGCTATTCCTCCAGCGTCCTTAAAATATCCGCCGATATAAAGAGTATCGTCTGCCGGATCGAAGGCGATCTCGTTCACGGATCCGCCTGCATCGCCTGTCACGCCTCCATTCACTTCATACCATTGGCGGGTCGCAAAACTGTAGCGCGCAATATTACTCGCCTTGACTCCGCCGATCCGGTCGAATCTTCCACCCACATACAGATATTTCACGCCCGAAATGGTCTTGATCACCTGCACGGATATATACGAAACATCATCATCCGCCAGCGTCAACGGCAGCCACCAGTTGATCTCCAGCCCATCCGCCGTCCCCACGTTCTCCTGCAGATCTATATTATCCGACACGGTCCGCAGGATTCCATTATCATCCACTCCCTGGTTCGTATTGGGTTCGGTTCCTGAATTGCCCAGCAGGGACGCCATCTCGCGCTCCAGTTTTGCCACGCGCTGCCGCATGTCATTCTGGTCGCCATTGTCCATCCGGTACAGCATGTTTCTAAGATTGTTGTCCATCACATTCTCCTAATTCCCGGCAATCGTCAGCGCCGCGCCATCCACGTCGTCGCTGTAAGCCATTCCAAAAATGCGCACTTCCGCCTGCGTGCCAACCACGCCCCGTGTGCCGTAGCCATATTCCGCCGACTCGAACTGGATCCGGTTGCCCTTCCGCAGCAGTGGATACAACCCGCCCTCGTTGGATGCCGTCGCTCTGAACGTCCGTCGTGGCTGTTTCATCACTGCCAGTTGCTGCAGGGTCAACGCCTTTACAGCCGGAGCCTCCACCGCGTCCACCTCGAACGGCGCCTGGCGCAGCCCATACTTATCGATGCTCACCTGGTTGTGCGCCACGTAATGGTTTTTGATCTCCTGCTCCTTCCCAACTCCCAGCAGCCAGTTATAAATGGGACCCACCTCGGACAGCGAATTCTCATCGATCCGGCAGTTGCTGTCGTTCAGGCTCGCGCCGGTGTCCACGCCCTGTTCTGCATAAAGATTGGCGTACAGCTTCAGCCGGTTGCTCGCCACCACGGGAACGACCTCATACTCATAACCTGACTGCTTCAGGATCTGGTCGATGTTGTCGCTCAGTCTCACCGCCGGGGAGATGATCGTCCCGCACCGTGACCCTCCGTTGTCGATATCCCCCGCACGGATCAGCGTATCCTCCGCCTCGTTGGCGATCTGGATGATCTGGCGCAGGATGATCCCCGCCGGATGTACCAAGCCGTACGGTAGGGTATATTTCCCGACCCGGTCATAAAAGAATGATTCGTGGGAGACCGCCTTGTGCTTGTTGGTCTTGTTTCCCCAACCGCGCGGCGTCTCCAGCCTGCCGGACCATTCAGGCAGACCATCATCATTGAATACCACCAGGTGATTGCCATACTGGAAATTGCTCAGCGTGTTTTTGGGGTCTTTTACAGGCAGTGTGAATTTACACTCCCCGACCATGTTGATACCCCAGGAACGCTGGAAGACCGCATCGAACTCATCCAGGATGTAACCGCGCTGGCGGTCGAAGAGAATGCCCCAGGATGCCACATTACACCGCCAGTTGATCCTCGTGCGTGGTGACCACCGTCAAGCCGGTCACACCCGCCTCGACCAGCTTCAGGTGATTCACACCCGGATCGAAGACCATCCAATCCCGCTGACTGTTTGGCACGAACAACGCCGCCCGGTGCTTCTTCCCATCCGCCAGCGTGATGATCGTCTTGGCTTCGCAATCCACTTCCAGCTCGCCGTTCAACAGGTCGGTGAAATTGATTTTGAAGTAATACCCGTTCAAGGTGTTGATGAAACGGAAGTTGTGTTCATAGGAACCGTCATGCCGCGCCATGATCTGCGGGATCAACGGGCTGACCGTCTCATATTGCAGCGAGTTGGTTTCCAGCGCCGAGACATACCCCGTACCTCCGCTTTGTCCGGCTCCCTGCGTGCCGAACATGACCGTGCGCAGGTAATAATAGCCGGTCCCCATCACGTACGGTCCCAGCGTCGTCGGCGATCCCCAACTCCCCGCGCTCGACGGTGTTGCAACCAATGCCACGGATTCCCAGGCAATGCCATCCTTCGACTTTTCCAGCTTCGTCCAGATGGGCCACGTCGCGCCGGTTCGGTACTTCTCGTACACCCACGACACCACGCGGTAAACCCCGCCCGGCTCATAGATCGTCCAACTGATCAGCCCATTCTCGAACCGCCACAGCCCGTTCCGGTAGATGCTCCGCATCAGCATTCCCATCTCGGTCGCGGGGTCGGTGCCTTCGGTCATCTGGTTCCCCGTGTACGTCTGGCTCGCCTTCAAATATTCGGCGAAGGACGACCGCTCCACATCCGGTTTCCAGGAATCCGAGCGAAACCCGGTCTCATCCCGGAAGAGCTCATAATCACGCGTCTCATTATCGCTGGTGTCCAACTCCAGGATCGGCTTGCGTGCGTCGTTCGTCTCCTGTGCCTCCAGGAATGGATTGCCTGTAAAGAGCCAGTAATCGTTCGGGATCAAATAAACGATGTCGCCGATCGTATGCGCTCCCGCTGTGGTATCGTTGACCTCGCGCGCATCCACATCCAGCGTGAAATGTACCGAGTCTTTGTTGTAATAATGGAACGCCTCGTCATCGATGCGCACCACGCCCTCCGATGGCATCAGCCCCAGCGCGCTCAGGTTTGCCGCAGTGACCTTCAGCTCGATCTCCGTGACAGTTCCCGTCGCCAGGATCGCCACGCCCAGTTCGAGCCAAATGCCTGCCGGTTCGCTTGCCACGATCCAGATTCTGGTAGCCGCTGTATTCGGTGCATCGATCCACCGGTTCTGGTCGATGCCGTTTTTATGGATCCGCACGTCCCGCATATCCGCCTGGCAATAGCTCAGGTAGATCTTCACATCGTTGGAGAACGCATGTGCGCTCGTCCCGCCGATCGCTCGCGTCACCCCGGTCAGGTTCCCGCTCGTCGTCCCCGTCCTGCCCGTCCAGCAGATCTGCTCCACGGTCGCCCCCTCCACGACATATCCCATGCCATAGGTCGGCATCGCGCCGGTCAGCGTGTCGTAGGGGATCGTCGTCTGGCTGTCGCTGATGCCCGCCACGTCGTTGATCTGCACGTAGTTGCCGGTGTCCTTCACCCACGGTTGCGTGTCCAGCCCGCCATTGGTCAGCTCCAACCCCTTCATTGCGAAGCCGCGATCGCTGTTGGGATTTCTCACGGGCACCCAATGGCGGTACAGGAAGCCATCCGCCTTGATGCTGGTCGGCGTGAACGTAAATATCGGGCGGATCTTCCGGTTGCCTGTGTTCGTCACATTGTGGGTCTCGCCGCTTGCGGTGATATTCCACGTGTCATCCACCGCCGCCTTGCGCCAGACCATGTCCGGCACGTCCAATATCAGCCGGTAGGTCCTGTCGAACTTCGTCCGCACCAGGTTGGCGACACGCCCCTGGATCGTCCACTCAGCCCCGGTTTCATCTGCCACGGTCAGCGTGCCTGTTTCCTCCTCATTGTTCTGGCAGGCAGCCGATAGATTCTTCAGTGCGGTTCGCCAGTCCGCCGCCTTGATTCGGATCGTGACGGCGGTCTTGTCCATCTCGCGCTGCAAGCCAACGATCGTTGGCGAATACTGCCCCCGTGTGATCACTGTGGATTTGATGGTCGGCATGATCTGCAGCCGGTCATCATCTTCAATGTAGGAGTAATAACTGGCATCGTCCAGATCGAACGCAGCCGCAGCGGAGTAACTCTGAAAGGACTTCACGCGCCACATATCATCCTCGCTTATTCAGAAATTCCATGATGTCAGCGATCGTCGTCTGCGGACCCATGTTCGGCATTTGCAGCCCATTGATGGCAAAGCTGGTGTTTCCGCCGTTGTTGCTGTTGACGATACTTGGCGCCCCGCTGCCCGCCGATGCAAACGCAGGTAAATTAGCCAGGTTGCCAAACGATTTCCCCATTTGATCCTGCACTGAACGCAGTTCATCCATCAAGCCTAGACCAAAACCTCGTGAAGTCATCACACCCAGTTGGAACATGACCTTGCTTGGCGATTGAATTCCCAGCGCTTTTTTAGCCGCCTCGATGACGCCATTGATAAAATCTTCGAATTGTTTAACCAGCCAGTCATTCTTTTCCTTAATACCTCCCCATAATCCGTCAACCATCGCTTTGCCTATTTTCTTCAGGGACTCGACGATTTTCGGACCGAGCAACTTGGCGCCAATTGCAATATCCAGCCCCAGTTCCGTAAAGAAAGATTCAATGGCATCTTGGGCTTCCTGCGAGAAAATGCCTCCAATGTTAGTGTTAGCCAACCCTTGTGCCAAGCCCAGGATTAGGTTATCCACTGCCACGCCCAAGGCAGGACCGTTGGCGACCAACGCTGCAATGATCGCTCCTATGATCAATCCTGCCGCCAACCCGATGGGTTCTGCCATTTCAGGAATAGCCGCCGCCAGTCCGTCCACCAGTACAGTAATAATTTCCACCGCCATCGGCAGGAGGATTGGCAGGTTTTCATTGATTGCATTGATCAGCGCCGTCAGAATGACTGTTCCCGAACTGACGATTTGCGGCAGGTTATCGATAATGGCTTGCATAATTCCAGCGATCATCGTGCTAC
>Ga0209417_1004811_pt1 | contig 15703 bp, 23 predicted proteins | sample RifGroF2_FD_184002 | JGI IMG/M metagenome (GOLD analysis project Ga0209417, IMG submission 184002) | Groundwater microbial communities from Rifle, Colorado, USA - Groundwater F2 (SPAdes) (version 2) | ecosystem: Environmental > Aquatic > Deep subsurface > Groundwater | place: Rifle, Colorado... | reverse complement strand
TATTTCACGGGCGGACGACTGCGATGGGAGGTTGTGGCATGAGCAAGCGATTCACATGGTGCGCAGTCCTGGTGGTGGTGTGGATCCTGGCCGCGTGGCCGGCGCGGGCCGGCGACCCGGAGGCGCTGGAACGCGACTCGGCGACCAGCGAGTGCAACCAGGATATCAACTTCACGGGCACGACCCTGCAGCGGAACGGAACCTCGTTCGGCAACGCGGCGACCAAGGACGTAGGCACCGGGTCCGGCGCCGTGGCGACCGGCGACCACAACCACAACGCAGCCCCACTGGCCGCGAGCATCACCGACAGCGTAATGACACTCACGGCCGGCGTGGACGTCTACTCCGTAGCCACGATGAACTCAGTCCACACCATTACGCCGGCAACCGCCGGCCGCCGGATCACCATCTACCGGACCGCCGCGGACAACGTGTCGATATTCTACGACGCGGGCGGCAACATCATCATTCCCGATGGCACCAGTACGACCTATTACGTGCCGCGCAACGGCTGCGTGAACCTAACCTGCGACGGCACGTCCTGGCGACTCGACGACTACACCCCGGACATGACAAACAACGCCATACTGCGCGGCGACGCGGTCGCCGGACAGGTGTTAGTACAGGGAAGCCTGGTGACGATCGACGACTCCGGCAGCGTCAATATCCCCAGCGGCCAGGTGTACAAGATCAATGGCACGGCCCTGGCCTACGGCAACGTGGGCGCTGCCGCGGCGGGCCACAACCACACGGGCACGTACGCACCAACCACGCACGCTCACGCCGGCGAGGACGTGACTAGCGGGACGCTGGACGGCGACCGGCTGCCGGCCCTGTCCGAGACGAAGAAAGGCGGCGTGCCGGCGACCGGAACTCCGTCCGGCAAGTACTTGAAGGACGACGGCACCTGGGCCACTCCGGCGGGCGGCGCCGGCGACATGACCAAGGCCACCTACGACGCGAACGACAACGGCGCCGTGGACGACGCGGAGGACGCCGACACCCTGGACGGCAGTCACGCGGCGGCGTTCGCGGCGTCGGCACACAACCACACGGGCACGTACGTGCCATTCTCTGGCGGGACACTCACGGGGGCCGCGCCTCTGGAATTCGAGGGCGCCACCGCGGACGCGTTCGAGACCCTGCTACAAATCATCGACCCAACGGCGGACCGGCAGATCCGCATACCCAACGCTACCGGCGACATTCCGCTCTGCGAGAGGTACTCTGGCATCACCAACGTGAACCAACGCACGATCACAACCGCCGCCAGTACGCTGCCAACGACCAGCAACAACTACCTGGTAACGGCCATGGTCTCGGGCACGGCCACCACAGTGGGGCTATTGCACCTGGAGGCGAACCTGAACGACGACGCGGCCGGCGGATCCGCGCCACACACATTCACGGCCATCGGGAATGTTTCGTACAACGGTTCGGGCAAGTTCGGATCAGACTGCCTGCTCCTGGACGGGACCAACGCGTATGTCTACTCAAGCTCGCACACCGACTGGGACTGGAACGCAAACGACTGGTGCGTTGAGGGATGGTTCAAGTCAACCCAGGACCGAGACGAGGAACTCATGGCGAAGTGGACTTCGCCATTCTTTTCCTGGCGCGTCTACAGGGCCAGTTCCGGGTTGGTCTCTGCACAGGTAAGCGAAGACGGCTCGACACCGATATCGCTCAGTTCCAGCGGCGGCTACTCTGCGGACGGCAACTTCCATCACGTCGCACTCACCTGTGACTACAACGCCGGCAGCAGTGCAAGTGCCTATCGACTCTACGTGGACGGGTCCAAGGCGGCGGAAACACTGGTCGGGGGCAGTTCCGGCGTGTTCAACGGCACCGCCGCCGTAATGATTGGCTGGCGCCCGAGCGCGAACTACTTCGACGGCCGCATTGATGAGGTGCGCCTGACCAAGGGCGATGCGGTCTACACGGGTGCCGGGTTCTCGGTCCCCACGTCAGCGTTTACGAGCGCAGTCCGCAAGTACGACCTACCGGGCGTCGCCGCAACGGCCGCGACCGGCTACGTGCCGGCGTACTCTGGGACCGTGGAACAGGGCGATCTCCTGTACTACTCCGCAACGTCCTGGACGCTGCTGCCGCACGGAACGGACGGGCAGGTATTGAAGACCGCCGGCCACGCGGCCAACCCTTCGTGGACGTCAACTGTACCAACGCACACTCACGTCCGTACGCAGACGGTGACGTTCGTGTTTGACGGCGACGGCGCGGCCGTGGCAACCGGAATCGGCAAACCCTATCGCGTGCCTGTGGCCTGCACGATCAAGGCCTGGACACTGCTGGCCGACCAGACGGGCAGCATCACCGTCGACGTCTGGCGCGATACGCTGGCCAACTATCTCCCGACCGACGCAGACAGCATCACCAACGGCCACGAACCGGCCCTGTCGAGCGCGACGAGCGGCGAGGACACGGACATCACCGACTGGACCGACGTGACCATGGACGCCGGCGACGTACTACTCCCGAATGTGGACTCGTGCGCCACTTGCACCTGGGCGGTACTGATCTTGAAGTTGGAGGTAAACGAATGAGAACCCCCCTGACAATCTTCGTCCTGGCGACGTCCATGGCATTCGGCCAGAAAGCCGACCCTCCATTGGTCAAACCCGTCCTGGTTGACGTGGCCGACATCGTCAAGGTCGAGAACGTCGCCCGCGCCGAGATTGACAAGGCGGGCAAGTACCGCGTGCTCGTGGTCCTGGACGCTGACGAGGCGCGCGAGTTCAAGTTTCAGAAACCCCCGACGGGGTCTGACATTGCTGCGCTGCGAGAAAGGGCGCTGGCCGCCAAGGCCGCGCCGCCGCCGCCGCCAGAGAAGTGCCCCTGCTTGTCCTTCTCCCTGGAACCCACCCTGGAGAAGGACAAGACCAAATGAAACGCTACCCGCTCTGGTACCTGCTCGCGCCTGTTCTCCTGCTGGGCCTGCTCCCGCCCCAGGGCAACCCGTTGCTGCTGCAAGGCATGGCCGCGGTGTTCTACATGCACCCAGGCACCGGCGACGACAGCAACAACGGCACGACCTGGGCACTGGCATGGAAGACGGTTGCGACCGGTGCCTCGGCCGCCCGTATTGCCCCTACCGACACAATCTGCATCGCCAAGAGTCCAGACCCAACGAGCCTGGGCAACGCGACTTGGACGTACAACTCCACGACGGTCACACTGGCCGCCGCCTGCACGGCGAGTATGTACAACTGCGAGTCGCCCATGTGGGCTGGCGCAAATTGCACCCTCACGGCGGACAACGTCACCAAGAAGCAGGGCACGTCCTCCGCCAAGCTGGTGACCGGAGCTGGGGTCACGGCCGCCCAGGAAGTGGCCTGGGCCGACCTGGAAAGCACTCAGGACTACTCCGCGTACCAGCAGTTGAGCTTTTGGATGCAGGGCTCCTTTGGCGCTGTGACCACGGACGGCCTGTTTGTGATCAAGTTCTACAGCGACGTTGCCCGCACCTCCGAGGTGAACAGTTTCTCGGTGCCGGCGTTGGCCCAGGCATCATCATGGCAGGTCATGGTGATCGATAACGGATCGGCACTCAGCAGCACGGTTCGGGCATTCAGCATCCAAGTTACCGGCTCGTTCGCGAGCAAGTTTGTATTTTTCGACAACTTTGTCCTGTCGAAAGCGCCGAGCGCGAACGACAGCCTGACCCTGGCCAGCCTCATCGGCAAGAATACCGCCGGCGAACCATGGTGCGCCATCGGGTCCATCACCGGCGATACCATCAACCTCGACGGCCAAACCAACTCCTCGGTCAATACGGCCTACGGCCGGTACGGTGGCACTGGCGAAACCGTTGAAACCTACAAGCGCGAGTGTTATAAGACCACAGTCGCGACCAGTTTCGGCACCACAATAGGGACGATTAATGACTCAGGCACTTCTGGCGCCGGGAATCGCATCCGCTACTGTGGCGGCTGGGACACCAGCACTAACGTCCAGGACGGCATCACGTTCTGGGACGGGTCGAACGGCTCCGGCAACGCGCTGTATGCCTCAAGCAAGTCGTATATCGAGCTAGACCGTCTCGGTTTTGCCCGGTACAATTACGGTTTTCAAATGAGCGGCACATGCAACGAATACCGCATCACCAACATGTTCTCGGCTGGTTGCAACACGCGGGCGGTTTACCTCTATGGCACGGGCCACACAATCACGGGCTGGCTAGGCCACGGCGGCAGCGGTTTCGACTCTTACTTGCTATCGAATGCGGCTATAGACGGCATGGTCTGGTACGGTGCGTCCTCTGGGTTCCAGTTTAACTCCTCGACTACCATCACGTTTACAAACTGCAAAGCAATGGCCGGCTACTTCTCCGGTTTTTCCAACGGGTCCACGAGTTGCGAGCGGATTCTGGTTGAAGACTGCACGTTCAGCGACTTCAATCAGGCCACATATGGCACGCCGCTATACCTAGGAGGCAGTGCGGCGTTCGGCGCGGACTGCGTATTTCGCTCCTGCACGTTTTCCGGTGGGCAGAGCGGGTCGATTATGATTTCGACACCCACGGGGCAGGTGCGGCTCCAAAACTGTACAGTGAGCGATGCGACGGAGGTGGTCTATCCGACCAATGTCACGTTCGGTGGGTACATGATGACAGTGGGCGGCCCATGGTTGTGGAGCATGAACCACGACAACGCGTCCGGGACACATCGCGGTTGGACGCCCGGTGCTACGGTCACCAACGCGACCGACCAACGCCACACGGCCAGCGGCTACGCATGGAAGGTCAGCGTCACGAACACGGCCAGAAACGCGACGCGGCCGGCCAGGTTGCCCATTGCGCGGGTCGCCGTAGCCAACGGTGCGGCCCAGACCATTACAGCCTGGTTCTACCGCGACGACGCGGACCTGCAGGCACACCTCACGGTCCCCGGCGGCCAAGTGGCCGGCCTTGACTCCGACACGTCATCGAGCGACCTCTCGAGCACCAGTAGCTGGGAGCAGTTGTCGGTCCAGGTCACGCCGTCCGCGGACGGCGCGGTTGAAGTGTTCGCCATGGTCTGGACCACGAACAGTGACGTCACGCACTCGGTCTGGATCGATGACTTGGACTATGGCACGGCCCGCGACCTCAAGACGCTCGACTACCAGTTTCAAGGCGCGCCGTTCAGCGCCAACCAATCTGGCACTGGCGGCGCGGCCACGACGCGCTCCTGGTCCAGCGGCTTCTGAGTACGACAACACAGGGAGGACAGAACATGCGACGGATCATCGCGACGGCGGGATTGCTGGGGGCGCTGGCACTGACCACGGGGTGTCTCGGCACGACCGCAATGCTGCAGGTCAAGACGGACGGCACGGCCACGTTCATCCAACCCAAGGACGTGTCGTTCGACTCGATGGAGGTGGGTTGGGATCCGGCCTCGAAGACGTACCGGATGAAGGTCAAGGGCTACAGCAGTTCGGCAAACGTGAGCGCGATCAAGGCCCAGGGCGAAGTCATGGGCAACATTGTCGGCCAGGCTGTGGCCGCAGGCGTGAAAGCGGTCGTCCCGGTTTCGGCACCGGTCCCTGTCATGCAGCCGTTCACGATCTCCGCCGAAGAGTAGAGGGGGATGAATGACCTCGTTCCTGCCCACAACACCCCCGGCACCCGGAATTCCGGACTGCGGAATCAAATGGGTTACCCCGCTGGAGTTGCGCGGCGTTCCGGGCCAGGAAGAGTTCGAGCTACTTGCGGACCTGATTGTGCAGGTCGACGGCATTGAGTACCGTGCGCCGGCCGGAATGCACTCGGACGGCATGAGCGCGGGGCGACTCCTGTGGGCGTTTGAGGGGCATCCGTGGGCCGGCACGTACAGGTACGCCTCTGTCATGCACGACGCGGCATACCGCGGGTACCTGTCCTGGCGGCCGGTTGGCGAGGCCGAATGGACCGACGAACCGCTGACCCGCGCGGAGGCGGACGCACTGTTCCGCCGCCTCGTGGCGTACGAACAGGCGATCCGTTGCCAGGGCATCAGCTCCCGGTGGCAGTGGTGGCAACGCACGCGCAATGTTGTCAACCGCTGGAAGAAGTGGTGCGGCTTACGGATCGGCGGGGCAGGCAGCTACAAGCCCCAAAGGGGAAAAGCATGAGTGAGCTAGCAGAGATCCGGGATAAGCTGAACGCCATCCACCGCGAGCTATGCGAGTTCCGCGCCGCCCAATGTCAGATCTGCCGCGCCGCGGCAGATGTGCGCGCGGGGCACACCAAGACCCTGTACGGCACCGATGGCACGGACGGCCTGACGTCCCGCGTACAGGCAATCGAGGAGACCGCCAGAGCCGTCGCGCCCCTGCCCGCACGAGTGCAGACCGTAGAGGAACGCTTGCACCTGGTCTGGGCTGGAGTGATGGGGTTCCTGGGCTTGATCGGAAAACTCATATGGGACTACGTTACCGCACCACGCCAGTAGTCAGGCCAGGGCCGCCACGGCCTGACGCAGCCGACTCAGATCATGATCGTACACGCGCTCCGCGACATCGGACCGCCAGCCCCCGAGGCGCCGCGCTACCTCATCCGACACCCCGGCCGCAGACAAACGGGTTCGAAAACTATGGCGGAAGCAATGGAACGTCAGGCACTCGCCCGGATGAGCCTTGATCCCGGCGCCATGGAGGATGGCAGCGAACTCGGTCCGGCGCTGGCTGGACTTGAGCCGCGCGACGTGGTCGGGGAACACGTAACGGTCAGTTCGTGGGCGGCCAGCCAGGAACTCCGCCAGGCGCGCATGCACCGGGACGCACACCTCGACGGCATGCCGCCGCGTTTTGGCGGGCACCACCCATAGCGCCCCATCCCGGTACTGGTCCCAACGCAGCCGCGCCACATCGCCGTACCGCAGCCCTGACCACCACCCGACCACGCTCACACCTTCCCAGTCGTGCCCGACCGCCCGGGCCGCTTCCAGGATACTTGCGTACTCCGCCGGCGTGAAGGCGCGGCCGGACGCGGCATCGCGGACCTTGGGTGCCGGGACATCCCGCCACACGTTGGAGATATCCAGCCGCGTGCCCAGCACTGACCAGACCGCGGACAGATCGGCGCGCAGGTTCGCGCAGGTCTTGCCCGAGACCCCCGCCTTGCGCGTCGAGTCCAGGTACCGCGCGGCCACCTGGCGCGTGACCTGGCCGGCGTAGACCACTCCAGGCGCACCCGTTGCGCACCACCGCGCGAACCGGGCCACAGCCAGCCGCCGCTTGCGCAGAGTCTCAGCGGCCAGCCCCAGATCCGGGACGTTGACGTACCGCGCCCAGACCTGACCCAGAACCAGCCCCCCACCCGCAGGGACCAACTCCCCCTCGCCAACCCCCAGCATGGCATCGAGCGCCCGTACGATCCGATCCCGCTGCACCTTGCCCCGCAGCCCGGCGACCAGTTGCGCGTCGATCACGGCAGCCTCGGACTTGTCCGCAGTCCCGGTCGAAATCGACCGCTGGCGGCCATTCACCCACAACCGCACCTGCCATGTTTGTCTTCCACGCTGGCGGAATAGCGTCATTGGAGCGCCTTGGAGTGTGGTAACCTGACCCGTAACGCAGCCCCCACTATCTGCGTTTGTTTTCGTTGTGCGGAAAGAGAATAGAATGGTGGAGGCGGGGGGAATCGAAAGGGCCGACCTACTCTCAACAACACCAACCAAAACAACCGTTTAGCGCACTGGTCAATCGAGAGACCACGTAACAAACGAGTAACGCAGAACCTACCCCCCGGCGCCCGCTCTGACACGGGAGGACTTTCCCCCCAGCCTCACAGGCAAGATTCGCCACCGTTACGAGCCGCATTACGACGCCGTTGCGTTGATGGCCACGCGATCATCCGCACGAACGGTGACACGGCTACATTTCGTGGTTGGCCAATGGGGACACATCCCTTGGGCAATCAGGGCGTCAAGGTGCAGGCGCACGGCGGTCTTGATCAGGCATCGCGTCTTGGCCTCGGTACGGCCGGCGGCAACGCAGCCGGGAAGATCGGGAATGAAAGCCGACCAGCCGTTGCCGGTCCGCTCCAGAATGACGGCGTAGGTCATGGTTTGAGTCTCGCCTGTCTGAGTATGCTGCCCAGTGTGCCTTTGGATAGTTCCTGACATGGCGCCCCTGCTATGGTTACTGTACCAGGTTTCCTCGGGTGCACAAACTGACGATGGCTGCCGCTGCAGCGCACCTGATGCCACCCGTCGCGCTCGATCATGGCGATTGCTTCACGGACCCGTGGCGGCACGTTCACATCCCCTCAAGTTGGCGGCGGTCAGCCAGTCTTAACCTTGCGCGCTGGATCTGCAGCCAGTGTACCTTTTTCGATGGCCGCCAAGGCTGAAACCTCGACGGCGTTCTGATTCTTCTCCGGGATCCGAGCCCAGAGGCGGCACATCTCTGTGAGCCACGTCGGCTTTCCCTCGCATGGGTGGGCGCCCTGGCCGGGGACGACTTGACTCGCTGGCGCTCGCGAGACGCCGGCGGAGGAATCCGTTGGCCCGTCCAACAAAGTGGACTTGGGTTGACGTTCATGTCTGCCAGAGAGAAATATGCCCTGGTAGTACTCATGGCGGGGATCCAACTGATTTGGCGAAACTCCCAGCGCCTTCGCCAACTTTATCACCGCCTCAACTTTTGGGTCACGCTGGCCACGCTCCCATTTCGAGACCAAGGCCTGATTTGTTCCGCATGCGAAGGCGATGGCAGCCTGACTCAACCCTCGCTTCTCACGAAGGGCCTTGATCCTATCCCCGATGTGTTTCATAATGAGCGTCCCTTCAATACCTTGTAACGGAACATACCCCCGCGATAAAAAAAGTGCAAACCAGCCATTGACGTTAGTCCAAATGGACTGTACCGTAATGGTAACAACAGGAGGCAGCAGATGGCGAAGCGAGACAGGCCGGGCAAGGTGTTCGTCGGGATGTATCTTGAGAGTGAGTTTGCGGGTTACGTGAAGGCTGAAGCCAGGCGGCGCATGATGCCAGTGTCAGGACTGGTGCGACATAGCCTGGTCTTTTTTTTGGGTCCGGCAAGTCCAAATGGACTGCCGGCGGGGGCGGGTCAGGAGGGAGAGGGGGGGCGGGATCGGTGACTGAGCACACTCACGCTTGGGATTGGCCCTCGCGGGCGGAGGTTGTCCGCTTCAATAAGGCGCTGATTCTCCAGAACAAGGCCCTGATTCGCCGCAACAAGCTCCGCATTCGCCGCAACAAGCTCCGCATTCGTCGCCTGGAGGCGCAGATTTTCGGCCTTCATTTCTGCTATGTCGCGCTCAAAGCGTTGAACAAGCTCCGCCTTTTGCGCAAGCACCCACTGAAGTTCCTGTTGAAGAAGCGCAATCTGAGCGCGCCGTGTGGAGCCGGAAAAGAAGTCGTCGATACGGGTGACAATCCAGTCGAACATGGTGGGGTCTCCCTAAGTACGGAAGGTAACACGGCGACCAGGGAAGTCCAGGCGGGGTCTGAGAACCGGGACGGGAGGGTGTGAGCCGATGCGCACCAAGCGATACAAGGTGGTCGGCACGTTCGGCTTGACCACAGCAGTGTTCTCCCGAAGTACCGGCCGGATGATGTTGATCGTGGACGACCGGCCGGACCTGGTGACGGTGAAACCGCACCCCAAAGCGCCCGAGTACAAGCGGCTGCTGAGGTACGAAAAGGATTTCACCGCGGGCTGGCGTCCCGGCGACGTGTACCGCCCAGGCCAGAGCCCCATGCTTGACCTGTTCGAGCGCAGCCGCTGGGCTGACTACTATCCCGACAATTTGGAGTTTGCCAGGTGACCACGGGTCAAGCCCGTGGGATGCAACAGAAGGAGGCAGGGCGATGAAGACGTACGCAGAGTCGAGACGTTTGATTGCAACCGCCACCGAAATCTTGGCGGGCAAACCGGTGTCGTACCGTCGCGTTCTTTCCGAAAAGGATCAACGCATAGCGTTGCAATTCGCCCGGCACTTTGCCGGGCGAACGGCCGCCGAGCTTGATGCGGCGTTTTACGAAGCGCGCGACCGGTGGTTTGTGAGAAGACTGGAGCTCAGTCCCGAATACGAGGAAGCGCGGAAAGAGCTTTCCCAATCTCTCGTGTCGCGTTCGCGTAAGCGGGTGGGGCGCACTCCTGCCCTTTCTCGGAAGCCCTGATGTGCAATATGAGCAGTTCGAGGGTAGCGAGTTGGGCGGCTTCGATGTTGGCGAGGCGTGTTTCGATGACAGACAGGCTTGAAGACATGGCGTGTTTCTCCCGGGCTGCTCGCGTCACGGCCGGATACCGGCGCGGGCGGCCCCTTTGCTGTGCGGAAGGTAGTGCGAAACGGACCACGGGACAAGCCCATGGGATGCAAGAGAAGAAGGAGGGCAAGGAGCATGAAACGGTGTGACGGTGGCGGGATGCCGGCGACGGGAGTGAAGATAGAGGACGCATCGAGGTTGACCGGGCTGACGATCAGCCAGTTGCGGTGGCGGGTGCGACGGGACCTGATCCGACACCGGCGTGCGGGCCGATACGTGGTGTTTCACCCGGAAGACATTGCGGCGCTGGCGGGGTCAATGTGGACGGGGCGTCCGATTGCGGCAGTCCCGGTCGGGCTGCAGGAGAAGACGGCATGATCACCCAGACGCTGCAGGAGCACCTGTTACGGCCGTGGCGGCCGGGCTGGGCGTCGGACGTTGCGTGGTTTGCGCGGACCATGTGGTCCGCTCTGTGGGAGTAAGACGAAGAAGAACAGGAGGACTTATGTGGATCGCGTTACCGAGCAGTGAGAACTTGAGGGGATGTGGCATGCGGCTAAACGACAATATTTCGCTGGCCATCAAGGCCATCAGATTAGGGGTAAGAGTGGACATTACGCTCGGGGACGAAGTCATGTCTACGTTGCGTTGGAAGCGGGGGGACAGGGTCAACTGCGCATGTGATCTGGCGGAAAAGAAACTGTTGCTGACGCGTGTACCGGAAGGTCGGTACAAACTTTCCAATACGTCGGGAACCAAGAATAACCTTTCGGCCCAGCTCAAGATGTCCGCAGGCCCACAAATGACGTCGTGGGCCTGCGCACGCAAAATGGTGTCCTGGGCGGAGAGTGCAGACGGGCTAGTCATTTGCGTCAACAGCACGCGTTCCGTGGTCAAGTAGCTGAGCAAGCCCACGGGTCAAGCCCGTGGCAAACGCAAGGAGGGCAGGACGACATGAGCGAGGACAGACCGAAGTACGAAGTGGACGGGGTGAAAGGCGACGTGGTGGAACTGATCCGGGACCACGACAAGGGCAACGTCGCGTGCGAGATGACCCGCGACCTGGCCGGGGTGATTGAGGCGGTCCTGGAACGCGGGGGCAAGGGCAAGCTGACGATCACGGTCAGCGTGGAACTGGCGGCGAAGTTCGGGGCCCGGGCGATCGTGGTGACGATGGACTACGAGACGAAGAAGCCAAAGCCAGAGCGGAAGGCCGAGTTCCGGTTCGCGACGGATGACGGACGGCTGGTCCATGACGACCCGGACCAGCTTGAGTTCGAGTTGCGCGAGGAGAAGAAGGACCGCAGCGAGGGCGTGACCGTATCGGCCGTGGCCAGCCTGCCGGCGGAGACCCGGGCCACACTGGCCAAGAACATCAAGTAACACCCCACGGGTCAGGCCCGTGGCACAAGACACCCAGGAGGAACGAGGACCATGGACAGCAGAACCGAGAAGACGAACGGGGCGTCGGCGTCGGCGGCGGCGGCCGGTGCGGCCGGGCGCCCGATCAGCGGCGCGCGCGAGCTGGCGGAGTGGGCGGCGGAGCAGGCGCTGAGGGCGGCCGAGTTAAGGGAGGTCAAGGTCGGAACCTGCACTGGCATGGCGCAGGTGGCGGTGTTGCCGGCCGGGCTGCAGGTCGTGAACCTGAAACCGTACGTGCCCGAGGTTCCGGACCGCAAGAGCGGCGACACGCTGCTGTTGACCGTGGAGAGCTTCTGCCGGCTGGTCAATGAGCAGAAGGAGCCTGAGAGCCGCTGCTTTGGCAACCTGACAATGGAACCGTACAGCGTGGTCTGCAGGGTGGACTGGCACGGCGTGACCAGTGAGCCGGCGGGCTGGGACGAGTACACCATCACGCTGCAGTTGCGGGCATCGAAGGAGTTCAAGGCGTGGGCCGCGATCAACGGGAAGATGATGCGCCAGGGCGAGTTTGCCGAGTTCCTGAAGGACAACCGCCTGGACATCACGGAGCCGAACGGCGCGGAGGTCCTGGCCCTGGTGCAGAACCTGGAGACCACAAGCGAGCGGCGCTGTGCCGGGAAGCTGCCGACCAACAACGGTACGTCGATCCGGTTCGAAGAGGACACGCGCACGAGCGTGAACGGGAGCACGGTCACCATCCCTGACCGCCTGGAGCTGCGGTTTCCGCTGTTCGACGGCGGCACGCCCATTCCCATGGACGCGGACTTCAAGCTGCGGGTGCACGAGGGGAACCTGACGTTCGGCGTGCGGCTGATCGGGATTGACCGGACCGTGCGCGCCGCGCTGCTGGCGGTGGCGAACCAGATCCAGGACGCCACGGAGATTCCCGTCTACGTCTGAGGCGATCAACGGCGGGCGCCAGCCATTCCCCCCTTCTTCCCCTGGCGTTCGCCCCTTCTACCGGGCGCCGTGTCTCGCGCAGTCCTGCTCGAGTAGTGCCGAGCGGCGACAGGCGGCCTGGCCGGGTGGCCAGGTGAACAACGGCACAACCAGGATACGGCGCCCGGTAGAAGGCACGAGACGGAAGACTCTGGAGCGGCCCCTGGAGACACCACGCAATGGCTGAGAAGCTGCCGTACTGGAAGCACTACCCGACTGACTACCTGGCGGACACGCGCATGCTGACGCTGGAGGCGCGCGGGGCGTGGATGGACGCGTTGTGCGAGATGTGGCACGCCGAGTACAGGGGTGAACTGCGTATGCCGGTAACGGTGTACGGGCGGCTGTGGGGGTGCGGCGTGGACCAGGCGGCGGTGATCCTGCTCGAATTGCTGTCCTACGGCGTGGCATCGGGCGCAGTGAATGACGAGGACTACGATGGGGAAGGTAACGCGCCGGTAACACTGCTACCGGGCGACACTGTCACGCTGGTTTGCCGGCGCATGGCACGAGAGGACGACGGGCGCAGAAAGACGCGGTTCAGGGTCCGCAAGTTTCGCGAGAAACGGCGCTATGAAACGCCCGAGAAACGCGCCGGTAACACACAACCGGAGTTACCGAGTAACGCCGATGAAACGCCGGTGAAACAGGAATGTAACCCCCCTCGCGCGCGGAATTACCCAGAGGCCAGAGGCCAGAGGCCAGAAGAAATACACACTCCCTCTGTAGTCTCCCCCCCTGCCGTTACGCCAGGCCCAGAGCCACTGCCAGAGGCCAGAGGCCAGAGGCCAGACGGGGAGTGTGAGAGAGAGTGTGTGAGTGCAACTCCGCCCGCTGGCAACGCTGCAACCCCTCCCGAGCAGACCACGGGTCAAGCCCGTGGCATACCCGAGCCGGCGACGCTGTACACGGACACGGAAAAGGCGCTGTTCCAGGCATGCCGTGTCGGGTGGGGATTCGTGCCGCAGGACTGGGAAGACCCGGAGAAGCTGAAGGCGGGTACATCGAGCTGGCCGGCATGGAGGAAGTTCCTGGCAGATGCAGAGGTGACCGCGGAGCAGATCACGAAGGCCATCCGGTGGTACCGCGACAACAAGAAGAAGTTTCCCCCGACGCTGAGCGAAATCCGCGACTGGCTAAAACGACACCAGACCAGGAAGGGACAGTCATGAACTGCCCTGAGAACATCGAGACGTTGATAGGCACAGCGAGCCGGGAACTGGCGTTGCGACGCGTGATGTACCCGAAGTGGGTCCGAGAAGGGAAGATGGACGCTATCCACGCTGACAAGGAGACCGTGAACCAAGTCGGGATCCTGAACTTGCTGAAGTCGGTCCGGGACGAGTTCGGGCATCAGGGACAGTTGCCGGGTCTCGAACGTGATGAGAATCGGGAAGGACGAGTCTGATGTCGGTCAGAATGGCAATCATCCCGGACAGTCTGGCGCGGTGCATGTCGAAGGAGGACCGCAAGGCCTGCGGCCTGTGCAGCCCGGAAGAACGCCACGCGGCCGGCGTGGCCCGTAGAGAGCGGACGTTGCAGGGGCAGTGTGAAACGTGGTTGCGCCGGAACGGGATTGAGTACCTGCACCTGTCGCCGCACGCACGGGAGAAGGCTGGGTGGCCGGACCTGGTCTTTGCGTTTCAATCGCCTTTCGGCTGCCAGGACGGTACCACCGCAAAGCCCGGGCGCAAGCGCTGGGGCGTTCCGTGGGCCATCGAGCTGAAGGTCCCCGGCGGCCGGCTCACAGATGCCCAGATGCGGCGGCTTGAGGCCTTGGAGCGGAATGGCTGGCGGTGCGCGGTGTGCTGGAGCTATGAAGAGTTTCTGGCGACAATCGCAAAGTCACAGGACCTGAGCTGCGGGAGGCGGAAATGCGACAACCGGAACTGACACTGGCGGGGCGGACGCTGGGAATTGAGGCGGCGCGACGCCGGCGTGTTGAGGCGCGGCAGATCGGGCTCCGGGTCGACGTGCGGGCCGTGGTGAGCGCGTGCCTGGAGGCCGAGCCGCTGTGGCCTGCTGGCCGCCGTGACCCGACGGTGCGGCAACAGTTTGCCGTCACCTGCGAGGTCCGGAACCTGCTGAAACAACTGGTATCGAAAGGACAGAACGCATGAAGTCACCGGCAGAAATGCAGATCATCCAGATCGAGATCACCAACGCGTGTCCGTCTCAAGCGCCTTTCGGCTGTGCGAACTGTACACGCTTCGTGGGGCATCACAAGAAGCCGTTCATGATGGACTGGGACACGTTCAAGCTGGCGGTGGACAGTCTGCGGGACTTCCCGGGCATGGTCGGGATCATGGGCGGTGAACCGACGCTGCACCCGGAGTTTGAGCGGATGGCCCGGTACCTGGAGCAGGCGCGCCCGGAAGCGGTGGCGCCAGTCGCTGACGCTCGCGGCGCCAGGAGTCCGAAGCGGCGCGGAGCGGAGAAGCCGACGAAACAGCCCGGCACGCCAGCAGTTGGGGACCCGATCGGGGACATCGGCGAGTACCGCAACCGGTACTGGTCGGCCCTGGCGGGGCGGAAGCGCGGGTTATGGACGTCGCTGGGCGCGGGGTACGTAGAACACTTCGAAGTGATCCGGGACGTGTTCCGGTACCAGTGCGTGAACACGCACCAGCACCCCGGCGAACACCAGGCGTTGCTGATGACACGGAAGGAACTGTCTCAATCGCCTTTCGGCTCAGCACGGAACTTAGCAGATGACGCGGAGTTCGCCAAGCTGCGGGACGCGTGCTGGATACAGAACCTATGGTCCGCCTCGATCACACCGAAGGGGGCGTTCTTCTGCGAGGTGGCCGCGGCCCTGGACATGCTGACGGGCGGGCCCGGCGGCTGGCCGCTCGAGTCGGGATGGTGGCGGCGGCGGCCGGCGGAGTTCGGAGAACAGCTCCAGTGGTGCGAACTGTGCAGCGGTTGCCTGGCCGTGCCGCGAGTGCGGGCGAACGCAGACCACGACCTGGTGTCGCCGGACTGGGCGCGACGGTTGCAGGAGTTGGGCAGCCGCAAGCTGGCGGCGGGCAAGGTGGACGTGTTTGACGTGACGACGTATGACGCATCGAAGTACGTCAGGAACACGAACGACGCCGAGTGCTACCTCCCGGACGGGGACA
>Ga0209417_1004809_pt1 | contig 15704 bp, 16 predicted proteins | sample RifGroF2_FD_184002 | JGI IMG/M metagenome (GOLD analysis project Ga0209417, IMG submission 184002) | Groundwater microbial communities from Rifle, Colorado, USA - Groundwater F2 (SPAdes) (version 2) | ecosystem: Environmental > Aquatic > Deep subsurface > Groundwater | place: Rifle, Colorado... | reverse complement strand
CACTCGTCAGAGGGGTGAGAGACATAAAGTTCTTCCTCTTTCGAGTCGCTAAGCTTTATGGGTAACGGAGGCTACCCCAGCAAATTTACGCTTGATCCTTGTTCAGAAGCACAATTTAGAATTCCAATGGCACTATGATAATACGCGGCGAGTTCTCCATCTGGGGAAAGAGCGGCACATAAAAGAGCATTACTTAACACAACCAAATTGAGAACAGACTTTTCTTGTTTATCTACATCTGATTGCACGTCTTCCTTACTTATATCAACAAATCCACAAGCGGCTAACAAGTCAGCTTTATGTTCTTCAATTGGACGATAAACGTCTCCCAATTCTTTTTTAAAACGCGGATTGTCATAAAATTGGTGGCCTAATTCATGAGAAAGTAAGAAACGTTTCACGATATGTTGAAATTTCTCTGTTGAAATTTCTGTCATTTTTGCATCGCCTTGAATAGATCCGATCATTTCTTTTATAGGCTCTGTGAGTGCTGTACGTATTCTATTTTCAATGAGAAAAGATGTACCCGTATCTTCAAATCCTTCTGCTCGAAAAACCATATTGACTCCCCATGATCCAATATCGTCACAAACAATAGGTCGATAATGCTCTATATTAGCTTCTTCCTCTGTAATCAAATCAGGAAATTGCCTATGGATTGATTGCCCAAAAACAACGCTATCCCTCATAAATCCTTCCGTCTGTTTTTTGTGTTCTGGTGATTGCCAAAGAACTCGAATTTCTGGATCAAAACCCAAATCAACACCTTCACCCGTTTCAACATAAGAAAACATTTTAGGAATAAACATCAGAGAATGGTCAGGATGTTTTTTGATAAATTGTACAAAAGCCTGTTTAACCAGTATTGCCCGTTCTCTCATTTCTAAATCAGAAAAAGCCGTCCCTGACACAGAGACGGTTCGATAAGATTCAATAAGAAGCCTCAAAAAAATAACAAAATCTTCTCCAGAATCTCCAAAAAGAGATTCTGCTCCTTGCACTTCTATCCCCTCACAAAAATGTTGAAGAACCATTATAACTCGTTGTTGTTCTCGCACAGCATCAATAGACGACTCCAAGTAAGGTTCACTTCTCAAAGCTCTGGATCTGAAACGAACGAATTCCGTATCAATAGAGGAGAGACCGGAAAATAATGGAACGATGAGGTCCCGAAGTCCCTCATTCATTCCAAGAGAAACAAGTTCCTCTGAATTCATACGTTCAAGCGTATCTGTGAAAACCTGAGAACGAACTCTTTCGGCAACAAGAGCCAATCCTAAAGTTGTTTTCAATTCGTCTTGATCTCCATTCATCTCAACAGAAGAAAAATCTCTCTCACAAATAGCTTTTTGAATCCGAGAAACCTTCTGTTCATCATAACCCTTCTGAACCAGAATTTCTGACAAACGTTTTCCAACAGAATTTTTCACTACATTTTCAATGTTTAAAACTAGATCACCCATCGATTCAGATTTGATAGCTGGCAAAGATTCTTTTACTAAGCGATAAAAATTTGTTGCAAATCCTCTTACTAAATCGAACGATTCTTTATTTGGAAAAAAAGGTGGGCGTTCTCGAAAAACTTCTTTAGGAATAGGAATAAAATCACCTCTCTTTTGCTCTCTCATAAAGATAAAATCTATTAAATACTCAATATATCGTAGCAAAACATATCAGGCGGGCTTCGGATCGTTGACAAGAAAACCATTTTCTGGTATTCTATTCATCTGTGCATCTGTAAAAGATACCTTTTCAAAGTATATAACCTATATAAGTAAAAAGACATTTGAGATAAAGAAAGCACAGGAAAAGAGGTAGATGAACTGGAACTAAGTAACACAGTTAAGCCAGAAACAGCACTTCAGAATCTCAAATGAAAAACACCCGGTTTATCCGAGTGTTTTTTGTTTTTTCTATCGAAGCACTCCTCCCCATTCCATTACATCAAACCCTTCCCTGTTGGCGTGTGGAAGTGTTGTTGGTGGATCTGATGGGAGCCAATGTTCAAGAGGTGAATAATCCATCAGGATACGGAAGATGTGGTCTGGTTTAACAGACAACTGCAATGGAGCCAGTTGATTCATGACTTCCGTGCCATGGAACCCGATTTTATAATACGGTGCCTCCTGCATGCGCGGCAACCAAAATTCAAGAAAATCATTTCGTTCGTTTTCAAAAAATTCCATCTCATCCAAAATCTGCGTTAAAAACGTTTCTACCTCTGTTTGTTTAACAACCCAGTAGTGCTCTGGCGCAGAATACATTCCACCTCTTCCCTCCCAAAACAAATACGGATATTCAAGCCCGTCATCCTGATTTACTATTTTTCCGTCAGGAGAAGCCGTGATGCGCCAGCCGTTTTTATAGAGAGGTTCCGTGTAAGAAAATCCACCCTTTGGATTCACCCAAACGGTCATATCCGTAACCTGTTCAGGATACAGATAAATGACTGGTTTTCCGCACTCGACCGGAGGGATGATTTCAATACTTGTTGCCTCAATCCAGCGATCAAACGCGTCTTGAAAGTAAAAATACGGATGTACAAAGTCTGCAAGGGTTTTCGCCTCTTCGCCAGGATACGTCACGATATTAAAAGCATCTGTATAATAATCGTTTTCATAGCTAGAGGGCTCAAACACCTGTGTCTGGCTTCCGTCATCTCCTAATCCAAGACCAACACCTGTTAAACCTATCTGATCAATCTCCGCTTGAGAAACCACATGCGTCGTGGTTTTAAACCCACATCCGCCAAGTTCTCCTTTAAAATATTCTTGTGTGTTTGTACTTCCGTCATTCCAACGAATTCTTGGAATTCGACGACCTTCGAGAATGTTTCCATTCTCATCTTTCACATCATCTTTAAAAAAAGGAACTTCAAGATCATAAAAAAGCACGCGACCATCTTCGTCTAGCACATAAAATTGATCACGTCCCATACTTGTCTGTCCAGGCAATACATTTCCATCTACATCTTCTTTTGGTTCATATAACGAAAGAACTCTGCCATCTGAAAGCTGTGCGGTTCGTGTCGCAGAAGCAAGAGAAATAGCCTCCTGTGAATACAAACGCAACCATAATCCTGTAAACACAAAAGAACGGCCTTGTGTGTCACCAACGGTCTGCTCAACAGTTTCAAGCTCTGGAATCACAGATTCCGTATCAATCACATATCCGGAAAGTTCCGCAACTTTGTCACCAAGAGACTCTTGAACAGTCATTCCCCCCAACCCTGAAGGAAACCAGCCTCCGACATTGCGATATAACCGATCTAACAAAACGGGAGCGGCTACACCTGATGGATCACGCAACACATAATAACTAGCGTAATTTATTCCCATTCCTTGATTTTCAATCGTCGTCATTTCCAACGATCGACCGTCATAGACACCTCTCGCAACCGTTCCAAGCTCGACGGCAGAAGCGTACGAATTCGAAGAATTCTCGCAAACCGTTGGCTCATTAAAACAAACCGCACGCGATAACACCTCGTCAGGCACTCTCGAAGGTTGTTGTTCAGGATTAATCCAATTAACCTGAATCGTGTTTCCATCAGTTTCCTTTACAGGAGGAACTCTCGATTCTGTTAGTTCTTCCGGTTCTTGCACAGCAGGAACGGTTTCTTTCACAGGAACCTCCGATTCTGTGATTGATTGCGGACGCATTTGCAACAGACGTGTGGCAAAAAAACCACCAATAAAAGCGGCGATACAGACAATAAGAATGATCAGAAAAGGACTGAGTTTTTTTGTTGAATTACCTGTTTCTTTGGAAAAAAAATTCGCCATATACAAAAAATGATATCGAATAAAATCCTACTTAAAAAATCCTGACGACTCTATTTTTAATTTTAACATAAAATCATATTTTTTTATTCTTCAAAATATCCCAAAATATGACTTGTGTTTTCATGCCAATCCGTGGTTGCCCCCATAATCAAAGAACTTCCATGATGGATCATAGTCCATTTTTGTATACCACGCAGACGATTAATCTCAAACAATGTTTCAAGAACACGATTTGCATCAACATCAAGTGAACATTCTTCTTCACATGTACCATTCTCAATAGCCTTCATGGTCATTTCATCATGAGATATTTGAATTTCTTGAGGCTTCTGATGAGACATATCCATTGATGCAACAACAATCGCTTTTGGAACAATCTCTTGGAGAGTCTGTGCAAGTGTATTCACTTGATCTATCGTCGTTTTATCATGAATCACTATGGGAAGAATACGCGCCTGAGGAAACCAATATTTTATAAACGGAACAATGGCCGAAACACCATGTTCTTTTTCAAATGTTTCAGGTTCATAAGAAAGATTCGAATCTCTCTCAAGAAACTTTGTAAGAAGATCTGTATCAACTTCTACATCTCCAAAGGGAGTTTCCCATGTTCCATCGGTTACTTGAATGGGAGAACGGCCTAATGAAAAATGATTAGGAGAAAGAATGACAATGATTTTTTCACGACCAGTGCCTAATGAAGCAAACAGTTGTGCTATTTTATCAGCGACGAGTAAATGGTGAGCGACGATTCCAGATAAAGACCCCGTTCGTTGAATATCTTCAGAAACACGATTAGCTCGTTCATAGAGGGTTGCAGAAGCAAACAGATAAGAAAACGTATGAGCTGTATTATCAAACAATGACGATGAATGTTCACCAGAAACTTTCCACAAAAAACCAAAAAATAAAAAGAGCGGAACCAAAATACCCATCAAAACAACCGCAAGCCGATTAGGCATACTAATGAAGTTCTATTATTTTTTTTATGGCAGGAAGTTTTTTTTGCAGATCTTTAAATTCAGCTATTTGTCCACGACAACGAGCTAGATTATGAGCTCGCCGCGATTCATAACGAAATGAGTCCCATCCAAAATAGGTATCCTCAAAATAATCGATCAAAAAACGGGCAGAAAGCTCAAGAATTACAGCACCGATTCCCCTTGGGATAAGCGCAAGTTCTTGTTTGGTGATAAATACTTTTGCCTCACGTATATACCCTGTAAAACCTGCACGGAAAAGATTGAGTCGAAAACAATTATGTGGGTCATCTTCTTCAAGCCCGCACCAAGAACGAAACGCATCTCCAAGATCCAATGGAAGAAAACCACGCTGAACAAGATCCAGATCAATCATAGCAACCGCTTTCCCTTTGGAGTTAAAAATAAAATTCGAAATCTTGGGATCTGCGTGGATAACGCGAGTGCGCAACCGTTGAGGCATGAACTGTTTTGGAAGGTGTTTTTTCAAAAAAGAAGCTTCTGGTTGTACAGCCTCTAACAATGAAGAGTGTTCAAAAGACTTAAGGGTCGCCAATAACGTTTCGTAATATTTTCTTGTTTGAAACCAAACCAATGGTGTTTGAAAGGTGTACGGAATCATACTCAGCGTATGATGAAATTTTCCAAAAAGAGCACCCGCTTCACGAGCAAGACTTGGCTGTAAAAGACGGTTATAGATTTTCCCTGGAATATACGTCTGCATCCGCCAAATTCCTGTAGATTCTTTTACAAGCAAATTTCCAAAACGACTTAAGACGGCTCTGGCTGTAAGAAATTTTTGAGACTCTAAGTAACGAGTCACAAAAAGAAAATCCTCAGCAATACCATCATGAGCTAACAAAGGATGAAGCTGTTGAAGAATGAACATTCCTTTTTGTGTTTTCAATTTAAACGTCTTATGAACAAGACCGTCATTAACAGCTTTTATGGATTGCACATTCCCTATATCATAGGAGGTAAGAACAACCTTTGGTATCTCACTTTTCATACTCTATGAATTTTATCATATTTCTTTTCTTTCTTTTTGCTATTCTGATCATTGTCTTGGATCTCTTTGCTATTTACTGGTTTGGCGGAATGCTCATCCCCATTCTTTCAGGAGGAGGTCCTTATGTTCCTACAAGACAAGAAATTCTGGAACAGATGATGCACATCGCCTGCATAGGTCCTGAAGACTGTGTCGTAGATCTTGGTTCAGGTGATGGACGTTTGGTCATTGCCGCCGCACAATCTGGAGCGAAACATTCTTTAGGATACGAAATTCATCCAGGACTCGTAAAACTTTCAAATTGGAAAATCAAAAAAATGAATCTTGAAAAACAAGCTTTAGTGCTTAAACAATCGATGTGGAAAGCAAATCTTTCAGACGTGACACTCGTATTCCTTTATCAAATTCCCTACGCCATGAATCGTATAAAAAAACTTCTTGAAACACAGCTCCCTCCAGGAGCTCGTATTGTCTCACACGCATTTAAAATTCCAGGATGGGAACCAGAATCTACAGAAGGAAATGTTCTTTGCTACAAAATAAAAAACAGAGCGTAAATAAACACTCTGTTTTTTATTTTTTTTAACGGTGATTTCCACCGCGTTTTTCAATAATTTCTTTGGCGACATTTGAAGGCACAACATCGTAATGATTAAACTCCATGGAATAACTGGCGCGTCCCTGAGTATTGGAACGCAAACCTGTGGCATAACCAAACATTTCAGCAAGAGGAACGAAGGCATCAATCACCTTAGCCCCTGAACGATCACTCATGTTTTGAATTTGACCTCGTTTTGCATTCAAATCTCCCACAACCGTTCCCATAAAATCCTCTGGGGTAACCACTTCAACTTTCATGATTGGTTCTAAGAGATCAATGCCCGCTTTCTTTGCTGCATCCTGAAAAGCCATAGAACCGGCGATCTTGAAAGCAGCTTCTGAAGAGTCCACTTCATGATAAGAACCATCATAAAGAATTGCTTTCACGTCGAGAATAGGATATCCGGCAAGAACACCACGATCAACGGCTTCACGAATACCTTTTTCAATTGGGTTGAAATATTCTCTTGGAACAGATCCACCTTTGACCATTTCTTCAAATTCCGTTCCAGATCCAGGAGGAAGTTTTTCAAGATGGATAAGGGCATGACCATATTGTCCTCGTCCACCACTTTGACGAATAAACTTTCCTTCACCATCAGCATTTCCTTTAATCGTCTCACGGTAGGAAACTTGAGGTTGACCTACGTTACATTCAACACTGAACTCTCGCTTCATGCGATCAACAATGATATCCAAGTGTAATTCTCCCATTCCTGAAATAATCACCTGATTTGTCTCTTCGTCTGTACGCACACGGAATGTTGGATCTTCTTCAGCAAGTTTTTGAAGAGCCATGCCCATCTTTTCTTGATCTGCTTTTGTTTTTGGTTCAATGGCAATAGAAATAACCGGCTCAGGAAACGAAATGGATTCAAGCAAAATAGGATGATCTGGATCACATAACGTGTGACCCGTAAATGTTTCTTTTAATCCTACCATTGCAGCAATCTCACCGGCATACACTTCATTGACATCTTCTCGTATGTTGGCGTGAAGACGCACGATACGTCCCACACGTTCTTTATTTCCTATAGAAGAATTGAGAATATAAGACCCAGCCTTCACAACTCCAGAATAAACTCGGAAGAAAGCTAACTTTCCAACAAATGGATCAGCAGCGATTTTAAAAGCAAGAGCTGAAAAAGGTTCATCGTCTGCCGTTCTTCGTGTCAATTCTTTTTCTGAATCATCTGGATCTGTTCCTTTGATTCCAGGAACCTCAAGAGGACTTGGAAGAAATTCAACAACAGCATCTAGGAGCAATTGAACACCCTTATTTTTAAGAGCAGAACCACACAAAATAGGAATAAAATCATTTGCAATCGTCGCTTTACGAATAACAGCCTTTACTTCTTCGATCGTTGGCTCTTCTCCAGCGAGATATTTTTCCATGAGGGCTTCATCATTTTCTGCAACAGCCTCAAGAAGTTTTGCTCGATACTCGTCAGCTTTTACTTTATATTCTTCAGGAATATCAACGATATCGATCTCCTTTCCTTGATCATCTTTATAAAAATACGCCTTCATGTTGAGAAGGTTTATCACACCAATAAAGCCACCTTCTGTTCCAATAGGTAATTGAATTGGATAAGCCTTCTTTGTAAGACGATCATGGACGGAAGCAACGTCTTTAAAAAAATCAGCACCTGTGCGATCAAGCTTGTTGATAAACACTAAACGAGGAACATGAAAATCATCCGCATATCGCCAATTGGTTTCAGATTGAGGCTCTACTCCTGCCACACCGTCAAAAACAGCAATTCCTCCATCAAGCACGCGCATAGAGCGCTTCACTTCAACGGTAAAATCGATGTGTCCTGGAGTATCAATCAAATTCATACGGTGATCCTTCCAGAAACACGTTGTAGCAGCTGCAGTAATCGTGATCCCGCGTTCACGTTCTTGTTCCATCCAGTCCATGGTTGCTGCGCCCTCATGTACTTCACCGATCTTATGTTTGCGTCCTGTATAAAACAACACACGTTCAGAAACAGTCGTTTTCCCAGCGTCAATGTGGGCAAAAATACCAAAATTACGAATTTTATCGAGAGGATATTCTCTAGGCATATAGAATTTAAGACCTTTTTCAAAATAAGATGAGATTGGCTTGAACGGGCTGGCAGCCGCTGAAGAGCTACCTAAATGTAGCTTGAAGCGATGCCTGGGCGCCCGTGAAAGCCAAGATCGCTTATTTTGGAAAAGGTCTATGATTATCGACGAGCAAAGTGAGCAAAGGCGCGGTTTGCTTCGGCCATGCGTTGAACATCCTGTTTTTTCTTAATAGCCTCTCCTTCATTATTAGCAGCCGCCATAAGTTCCTCTGCTAGTTTCTGTGCCATTGGTCGACCCTTTTTGTTGCGGGCAGCGGTAATAATCCATCGATAAGAAAGAACATAACGTCGATCTCCACGAACAGACATCGGAACCTGATAATTGGCTCCTCCCACACGACGACTCTTTACTTCAAGGGAAGGCATGACATTTTTAATAGCGCGTTCAAAAACGTCTAATGGATTTTCTTTTGTTTTTTCACCAATAACATCAAACGCATCATAAACAACACATTGCGCTGTGGTCTTTTTTCCATCAAGCATGATGTAGTTAACGAGTTTGGTGACGTAAATATTGTTGTACTTTGGATCTGGCGTGAGTTCACGCTTTGGGGCCTGTTTACCTCGCATAATATGTTATGAATAGAACCCACAGGTTATCTTCCCCCTTAGGTAGAGAGGTACTCCTGCGGTTATTAATTAAAAAGTAGTCCGTAGGACGAACTACTCATTACTTCTTGGCTTTTGGTCTCTTAGCTCCGTACTTTGAACGACCGCGCATACGACCTTCAACACCTTGTGTATCGTACACACCACGAACAACGTGATAACGCACACCAGGAAGATCTTTTACTCGACCACCACGAATCATCACGATGGAGTGTTCTTGTAAGTTATGACCTTCACCTGGAATGTAAGCGTTTACTTCTGTTCCATTTGAAAGACGCACACGAGCAATCTTACGGATAGCAGAGTTTGGTTTCTTTGGTGTCATGGTGGTTACCTTAACACACACACCACGCTTAAAAGCACTTCCTTTAGAAAGCTCTGTGCGCTTTCGATGAAGGGAATCAAGCGTGTACTGCATTGCAGGAGATTTGCTTTTTGAGGTCTTTGAAGTACGACCTTTTCGGATAAGTTGGTTGACTGTAGGCATAAAAAAAATTCGCCTGGAGATTAACATGAGGTCTCTTTTTGGTCAAGAAAAGATGTGCACGATTTTGAAAAATTTCCTCTCTAAAACAAACTGAAGATAGAGACAAAATAACCATCACAACTTCCGCCAATCAAAGAGCTACAAATCGCAAAAGCAGGTTTTGAAATGAAAAAGAAGATATCAATGCTTGTGAAAGCACTTAAAAGAACAGCAATCATCAAAATTTGAGGGCCACGAGTGGCTACAAATACGCGTAATTGCTGATATTTTGGATGATCAAATAAAGCAAAAAATAACTTTGATCCGTCCAATGGATGGACAGGAATGATATTAAACAGCATCAAAAATAGATTTAATAAAACAAGAAGAAAGAGAAAAATAGATAAAAGATTTAATGGTTGGATTAACCCTCCCCCAACCAACACTCGAAAAGCCATACCAGCCAAAAGTGCCACTAAAAAATTTGATATAGGACCCGCAAGAGAAATTTTCACTGAATCCCATTTAGGATCCTGAAGGTTGTAAGGATTGTATGGGACAGGCTTTGCCCATCCAAATCCAAAAAGGAGTAATAAAATAAGACCTGTTGGATCAACATGAGCCAAAGGGTTTAATGTCAATCTCCCCTCATACTCAGCCGTTTTATCTCCTCGTAATTTTCCTACAAAGGCATGGGAAAATTCATGAATGGTTAGTGAACTCAAAATCGCTACAATCCATGCAACAGCAAGAGCTGGTGAACCAAATAAAAGATTGAGAAACATACGAAGTGGATTATACCAAAATTTGAAGGGAGGTCGATGTTACGTTAAAAGAAAAAACCTCATAACATTATGCTACGAGGTCTCGTAAAATTTCTTGATCATCCAGCTCATACATCTCTGGAACAGACCCTCCGTCGGGCATACAGGTTGGACAACCATGAAAAAGGAGAACAATTCCTGTGTATCTGAGTTCAAGATTCATCTTATTAAAAAGCGTTTGTGCCTCCTTAAGCGAAAAGTTCATACGAAGTTTACAGGAAGAACAGTATGTTCTCACCCGTTCAGGATGAACGCAATCGACACACAGGAGAATAGGTTCCTGATGTCCCCTGCCGTCGCATACTGAACAAAATGATGTATCCGTCTTCCGTCGTGCTGAATAACGTACCACCATGACGGCTTTCCTCCTCTCTCACCCCACTTGGGATGATGAAAAATACACAGGAGCTTACTTTCTGTCAATAATTCGTTAAATTCAAAAAACGCCATCATTTTGGCATTTTTTGAATTTAAGCGGCTGATTGTAATTTTCCTCGACGTTTTAATTCATCCTGAAACATCTCAATAACCTGTAAAGCACACTGTTGGATCTCTTCCAAGAATCTATTTTCATCTTGAGAAGGATCAGTAATTTCTTGAACAATAATGTCTGCTTTATGTTCTGATTTTTTCGTATTGAGTGTGACATCAAGTGTCACCAAAATAGGAGGTCCTTCATCTAACTGCAATTCAATCCATCCATCGATTCCATGAAAAATATCCAGAGCCGTTCCTAGAGCACTATAAAATCGAATTCGATTCATCTCATCATCATCTTCTAAATCTAAAGCCTCAATCACTGCAAGACGTAATTCTTTCGCGAACGGTTTTTGAGGATTAGTCGGATCCTCCTGAGAAAACGTCCGAACCAACTCAAGAGCTTTGTTATAGGTAACGTATCCTCTTTCATCCGCCGCTAATCGAAAAGCTCTCTTTGCCTCGTCGCTCATTTTAAATTCTCCAAGAACATCTCTCTCATGTAATCGACCTGAATAAAAATCCCCTCTTAATGTGTCTGATTTTGCCATAAAATTTAAATAATTTTTCTCTCAATCTTTGCCCCCACTCCCTGCAATTTCTCCTGTAATCGCTCATATCCTCGATCTAAATGATGGATACCGGTGAGGGTTGAAGTTCCCTCTGCCACAAGAGCGGCGACAACAAAAGCAAGTCCTGCACGAATGTCTGGAACTTCGACCTCAGCCGCGTGAAGGTGGGAAGGTCCAGTAATCACTGCTGAATGTTTATAATTTTGTTCTTTAAATCGACACTCGAGATGACCTAAACAGTTGCTCGATAGAGTGATATCTGCCCCCATTTTTTTAAGAGCCTGCGTGTAACCAAATCGTTCTTCATACACGGTCTCATGAACAACGCTTGTTCCTTTTGCTTGAGTCAGTGCCACAATGAATGGTTGTTGCCAATCTGTCATAAACCCAGGATGTGTATCTGTTTCAAGCTCAATTCCAACCAATTTTTTTGATCCGCGAAAAAGAATACCGTCGTCACGCACCTCATACTCACCTCCAATTTTCCGTACAGCATTCAAAAAAGTCAACATCTGTATATGTTGCGCCCCACGAACAAAAATCTCTCCAGCAGTTCCAATAGCCATAGATCCATAAGAAGCGGCTTCAATACGATCCGGCATCACACACACGCTCGCGCCATGAAGTTTCTCAACACCGATAATTTCAATCGAACGATTGGCGTTGATTTGAATAATCGCTCCCATATTCTGAAGCATCATGATAAGTCCTTTGATTTCCGGTTCTCCTGCGGCATTACGGATCACTGTACGACCATTGGCAAGGACAGCCGCAAAAAGAGAGGTTTCCGTCGCTCCAACAGACGGATACGGCAATTCGATCAATGCACCTTTAAGATGATCTTGCACAAACGCATGATAGCCATCTGGCGTTTCTTCAATGACCGCACCCATTTTTTCCAATACCTCAATGTGAAAATTAACGGGACGTGGACCAATTTTATCTCCCCCCACCAGGGGAACAAACGCTTCCTTTGTGCGATGAAGCAAGGGGGCAATCGCCAATACGCTAATACGATTTTTGCGCGAAAGCTCGCGAACAGAACTGGAAGAAATATTTTTCGTTTGAGCACGAAGGGTATGTTCATCGATCCAATCTGTTTGCGCTCCGACGGTAGTAATAATTTCATGAGTAATCTCGGTTTCTTGCTGACGAGGAATATTGGAAAGAATAACAGGTTCGTCTGTAAGCAAAGTCGCAATCATCATTTTAGAAGCCGCGTTCTTTGCTCCAGAAATCTCAATTTCTCCACTGAGGGGGAAACCACCTGTGATATGAAAAATGTCTGGCATAGATGCTTCAAGAATACCCGGTCGTCCAGTTGAGTCAAGCGAAATGAAAAAAATATCTCATAACAAAGCAGTGAAGGGATCAAAAAAATCAGAAAAAAAATCCCACACTATAAATGGCGCTCGCCGCCAAAAACATCGGAAAAATCCAATCGACCCAATTCAAAAACCATCGTTCTCCACTATAAAGGAAACAAAACACAATAATTTCAAAAGACCAAACAAAGAGCATAGCAACGAGCACCACAGAAAAAAGAGGAAGAGTTTTATGAAAAACAAAAAAATAAAAAGAAAATAATGCGCTAAAAGACGTAACAACAACAAGATAGTGCCAAAAAAGATAACTTTTGCGAGAAAGACGATGCGCAAGATTTACAAATAATTCAATTAAGATCCAAGCAATGAGCGCATGAATTCCGATAAAAAAAATTTCCGCAACGAACATATCAAAAAAGTTTACACCTGAATGATTGTCTCAACCAACTTTATTGACAATCCCCTCTGTATGAGACACTATTTTTTAGGGTGATACAAAAGACTTCCAATCAACCTGAAAGGAACTTTTCATGAACGATAAAAAATCGTTTCTTGTCCTTTTTCCGGGATGTTGGGGGAATCGCACTCCAGAACTCGTCGCTTGGTGGTTTCGTCACGTCATTAACCACTTCAATAATCGTTACCGTATTGTTCTCATCAGTTACAGAGGAAAAAATTTAGAAGAATACACCAAATGTAGTCTTAATCAGCTCAAAGATATTCCAGATGGAAGTAAAGCTATTTGTTATTCCATGGGAGCACAAATAGCACGAGCTGTTGCCCAGAAACGTCCAAACCTTTTTCGTAAGGTCGTCTTTATCTCTGGACTAGAACATTTCGGTATCCGTCTGAATATTCTGTTCGCAGGAATCTGTATCGGTGTGATTCCATTTCTGAGAACTCTCATAGGTCAACCTCTCAAATTTGATACGGTGCGACAATGCAGAAATATATTCTTTTCAGGAAAGGAAGATGACCTATCAGATGATTCCATCCAAAAATTCATGGATCAACGAATTGTCGCCGAACCCTCCCGAGTTGTTCTACAGTTATCTCTCCCCTTCCTAAAAAGACGGATGAAACCTCTTTCTTGTCCGATCTTAGCCATTATTCCCAAAGAAGACTTTTTCCTCCGAAACGTCTACTACACAAGAGAATCAGTAAAACGTGTGAATGTTCCTGGAAATCATGCCCTGCTGTTTTATAACCAAGATCGTTTAAGAAAGACCCTCGATCGAATCACTCTTTGGTTCGAAAACTAAACCCTGTCATGAACAGGGTTTTTAAATTTATTTCTTTTCACCCTTATAAAACACCCATCCGAATTTCTCACTACACTCACGACAAGAAGAAATTTTTTTGTAGACCCACTCAAAGAGATAATCAACAAAGGGGATATGAAAATAAACCCATCGTAATAAACGTTTCTTTGGATCGTACGCAAACATTTCAATAACAGCACGTGCACCTTCAAACCGAGTCCCATTTTGTGCCACAAAAACAATACGATCTAACCCATAAGGACTCTCTTGCAAAGGTCTAAAATCAACAAATCCACAAGTGCTGTGTTTCCAATGTTCTACGCACCGACAACAGAAAGGACATGTTTGATCATAATAAAAAACGGGCATACATTGAAATCACTTTGAGGGAAACAGCTTCCCTACTCCATAAATCGTGCTTGAAATAAGAAATAAGGGAACAAACCAATCAAAATAATTCAAAAACCAAAAATCACCTTGGTAAAAAAATCCAAAATAAATTAATTCAAAAATAAAAATGGAAAGGATTGCAAAAATCATCACCGTAAAAGGATCTGCTCCTTTGTGTTTTTCGTAATAAAGAAAAAAAGTGACTCCGTACAGAAAAAGAACAAGAATATAATGAAACAACAAAGAAATGACTTTCGAAAAAAAATGATCTGTCATCAAAAAAAGAAGACTCAAACACCAAGGAACAAATGTAATAATGGTTACGGAAAAAAAAGAAGGACGTCGTAAATACATACCTAGAGATAGTACCTCTTGAGAAGCGCTATCACAATGAATATTTGACGCATGCATTATATTTGTGTAAAATACACACTAATAGATATTCTCTCCTATGACTAAACACCACACCTCATCCCAAAATATTAAAGTCGCTGTCGATGCCGCGATCTTTAGTGTCAAAAATGAAGAATTAGTCGTGTTACTGATTCAAATGAAAAAAAAACCGTTTCAAGAAATGTGGGCTATACCTGGAGGACTCCTCGAAGAAGAGGAAACAAGTCTTTCTGCTGCAGAGCGCATCCTTTCCACTCAAACAGGCGTTTCTCATGTTTTTTTAGAACAACTCATGACGTTTGATAACGTTGATCGAGATCCTGTTGGTCGAGTTATTTCCATTGCCCACTACGCTCTGCTTCCTGATCTTCCATCAGAACTTAAAACAACGGAAAAATATAACGATGTCCGTTGGTGGCCTGTAAAAAAACTTCCTCCCCTGGCCTACGATCATAAACAGATTGTCAAAGAAGCAAGAGAACGTTTAGCCGCAAAAATTCAATATACAAATATCGTGTGGAGTCTGCTGCCAAAAGAATTTACTCTGACCCAACTCCAACAAATCTACGAAATTATTCTGGATAAAAAACTGGATAAGCGCAATTTTCGAAAACGATTTGATGATCTGCAATTGATCCAATCAACAGGAAAAAAACGCGAAGGATTAGCCCATCGACCAGCAAACCTTTATCAGTTTAAAGAAAGAAAATTGGAATACGTAGAAATTATTTAAAAAGACGAGGGCAAAACCCTCGTTTTATACTAATTCTATGTAGTCATTCAGCAATAATGTCACATGTTGGCATTCAGCAAAGTGTCACATAGAGTGGTCCAGGCCATTCAGGCGACGGTCTGCCAATTATGGATATCGCCCAACACTTCGTCAGCAAACACCATG
>Ga0209417_1004808_pt1 | contig 15705 bp, 16 predicted proteins | sample RifGroF2_FD_184002 | JGI IMG/M metagenome (GOLD analysis project Ga0209417, IMG submission 184002) | Groundwater microbial communities from Rifle, Colorado, USA - Groundwater F2 (SPAdes) (version 2) | ecosystem: Environmental > Aquatic > Deep subsurface > Groundwater | place: Rifle, Colorado... | reverse complement strand
CCATTGCATTAGCAATTCTGCTTTTGTCTTTCTCATGTTCTTTTTCCTCCTGCTTGTTAAAATCGAACATGAGAAAAATTATCTCTCAAACTCTAGGAAAAAAAGATGGGTCATATTTGACGCTTACACTGGCGTAGCAAGCAGGCATGTAGGGTTTTTTATAGCAGGACTCCTTCTTCTTGCTGGAATATTTCCTGTAATTGCTAATACATTTCAGGTAATTCCCCAGAGTGTTCTAGGCGGCGGGATGCTTATTATGTTCGGTACAATTATGACTGCAGGAATCAGAATCCTAGGGATGGAAAATTTGAACAGAAGATCTTTAATTATTGTTTCAGTCGCCATAGCAGCTGGAATGACAGTAGAGGATCACACCGTTCTTAAGCATTTTCCTGATATTATTAAATATTTATTTTCTTCAGGAATCGGTACAGGAGGTTTGGCCGCTATCCTGCTGAATCTTTTTCTTCCAAGAAACAAAAAAAAAGTCAAAGTCCACACTATTCAGGAAAGTTAAGCTTAATACCCCTTGAACTCTGAGAAACATTCCTCTTTAGCAAGCTCTTCTGGTATTTTATTTCCTTTAACATTATTTTCTCCATCACAAAGGGTTAAATATTCTGATTTGCCTACTATAATCATTTTCATATGACAGCTCAAACTCAAAGGAGAATTAATAGTTTATGATAATAGCATCCATATCGATAGGCAGAACTAAAATACCATTAAAGAGACCTTTTATAACTGCGCTGCGCAGAGCTGATTTCGTTGAAGACATCGTTGTTCAAGTAAAAACTGTTTGCGGAAAGACCGGTTATGGTTCTGCTGCTCCTACTCCTGCAATCACGGGCGACACGCAGGATTCGATTATTAGCGCTATTAAAAACTACATTTTTCCGAGAATTAAAGATAAACCGATTTTTGAGTTTGAAAACCTTCTGAACATTGTCCAAACTTCCTGTATAAACAATACTTCGGCGAAAGCATGCATAGATATGGCTCTGCATGATCTTATCGCTCAATACTGCAATATACCCCTTTATCAGTTCCTGGGAGGAAATCAGAGATTCATTGATACTGTAAATACAGTAAGCGTCAAGGATCCTGTCGATATGGCTAAAGACGCTCTTGTGTTTATTCAGGAAGGATTCAAAATACTCAAAATCAAAGTCGGGCTCAATCCTCATGACGATATTGAAAGGCTCAAGGCGATAAGAGAAGCAGTCGGATACAGCATTCCTGTCTTAACTGATGCAAATCAGGGATGGACCGCAAAAGATGCGTTAATGGTTATAAATGCGATCGAAACAGAAAAACTCAATGTAGCATTGATAGAACAGCCTGTCAAAGCATGGGATTTGGATTCAATGAAGTATATCAGAGAGAATACAAACTCATTTATTATGGCTGATGAGAGTTGTTTTTCTCCCCGTGACGCATTCAAGATTATTTCTGAAAAAATCGCGGACGGATTAAATATAAAACTCATGAAATGCGGCGGGATATACAACGCAAAGAGCATCTATTCTATGGCTAGTACTTTTAATATCCCCTGCATGGCAGGCTGTATGCTTGAATCACCTATAGGACTTACTGCCATGGCAAGTTTCGTCTCCGGCAGAAGCCTTATTAAATATGCCGATCTGGATCCGATTTATATGATTAAAGAAAATCCGATAGCCGGCGGAGCAAGACTAAAAGACGCAAGAATAGAACTTCCAGAGAAACCGGGTCTTGGCATAGAATCTCTCGGAAACTGTATAGATTTTATATGTGAAAGTTAAGGGGGTAAAAATGAAAAAATTTATATCATTGCTTGTTGCTGTTGTTTTATTAACCTTCCCTCTTTTTCTGTTTTCAGCAGACGAACTTGTTTTTTCCGTACTGATAACCAGGCACGGTGACAGGGTTCCTTTTGCTAAAACAAAAAACCTGGACTATAACTGGGGATCTTTTGTGTCGGAACTCACTCCAATAGGGATGAATCAGGAGTATAACCTGGGAAGTGTGCTCAGACAGAAATATGTAGAAAAAGATAAACTTCTTAAACCCAATTATGAAGCAAACTCAATTTTGACCTATTCTAGCAACACAAACCGCACCATCATGAGCGCTCAATGCATTCTTCTTGGATTATATCCTCCGGGCACAGGCCCTACTGTAGGAGACAGTGACAGCGCAGCTCTCCCGGACAGAATTCAAGTAATCCCTGTTCGTACTCTTCCTGATAGTTCAACTATGATTCTCATGCCATATCCTGAATATTTAAAACTGCTTGAAAAGTATGTTTATTCCACCCAAAAATGGAAAGATGCAGAAAAAGAAACTCAGCCTAAAATGAAAAAATGGAGCGCTGCTGTCGATTATAATATAAAATCTCTTGGAGATGTTTTGACTGTTGGAGACATTCTAATTTGTGCGAAAAGCCACAATCTTCCATACCCTGCAGGGTTGAGTGACAAAGATGCCCAGGAAATAATAGAGCTTACAAACTACAAACTCGCTCATCAATTCCATATTCCGGAACTTTCATATCTTATGGGCGGCCAGCTCCTCAACACCATCGAAGCGAATATTGATGACTTCATCAATGCAAGGCAACCTTATAAAATAGTATATTATAGCGGCCATGATATTACCATATTGCCCATAATGACGCTTCTTGGTTCACCTCTGAACACAGCTCCCGGCTATGCTTCGCATATATCAATTGAGTTATGGAAAGACGACAGCTCGAAACACTATATCAAAGTCGATTATAATAATAAGTATGTAAAACTTCCTGTAATGAACAGTTCCGATACCTGTTCTTATGAGGACTTCAAAAAACTTGTTGATTCAGTTAATGAAAAATACAAGAACCTTAAATTGCCCGCAAATTGATTGCTTTTCGAATTAGAACATATCATAGGATTTTCACTGTCCCTCATTTGTATGGTTGTATTTCTTTAACCATATAAAAATGCGTTTTTATAAAAACACCTCCAAGTGTTTTGGATTTTATCTTGGAGATAATCTTACTCTTCATGGGGGTGTTAAATAGCGTCCTGGCTATGAAAAAGATATTCAAATATTTTAAAATAATCTTAAACTTTGGAGTACTATGGCTTGACATAGCTTTCAATTGGCTGAGGCATGCCTCAGAAATACAAAGCGCAAACAAGCCTAGCCCTGCACTCCCAAATTGCCTATGCTACATTTCGTTTAGTTCGTGCTTTTCGTGGTTAAGTTTTTTTTGCTTCTTGAGATAAGCGATTCCTTTCGTAGTCAGTCTGTATTTCTGGAGGCGGCTGTTGGGTTTATCGGGAACAATCATTTCGGCAAGACCGTTATTTAAAGCCATCTTTAGATAAAGTAGTCTTTGTCAATGATAAATATAACGAGAGCGCCGGAGAAGGAACTGCTAAATATTTTCTTTCAAGACTATCTGCTCATGGCTCGTTTGATAGCCATATTGTCTTCTTTTTTGCGCAAATTATCGCGTTTGTCGCCTCTGGTTTTTCCCTTGGCAAGCCCTATTTGCACCTTTACTTTTCCGTTCTTTAAGTAAAAACTAAGCGGTACCACGGTAAGACCTCTTTCTCTGGCTTTCTGGAAAATCTTGAGAATCTCTTTTTTGTGCAGAAGAAGTTTTCGTTTCCGTTTCGGATCATGATTAAAAATATTTCCATGATCATAAGGCGAAATATTCACATTGTAGAGAAACATTTCTCCATTTTCTACTTTGGCGAAAGCGTCAGCAAAAGATAAATTTCTTATTTTGCAGCTCTTAACTTCTGTGCCTTTGAGCTCAAGGCCTGCTTCAAATCTCTCCAGAACCTCAAAGTCATGGAAAGCTTTCTTGTTCTGAAGCAAGGTTGTATTAGTATTTTCTTTATCTTTCATTTGCTATATTTCGTGATTCTTATACATTCTTTATAAATATATGTATTTGATCCTTAAAGGCAAAAGAATGACGAAAAAAGCTTTCATAATAGTTGCTCACGGAAGCCGTTTGGAGTCTGCTAATAAAGAAATTCTTGCATTGGCTGATAACCTGAAGCATAAACTTTCAGGATATTCTGAAACATTCCATGCCTTTCTTGAATTCACGAAACCTACATTGGCAGATACTCTTGATACTCTCACAGAAAAAGGAATTAACCATATTATTGTATTTCCCTATTTTCTTATCGAAGGATCTCACCTCTATGATATAAAAAGAATCGTCTCGAAATATGAAGAACTACATAAGAATATATCTTTTTGCGTTACTTCTCATATAGGTTCATTTCCAGGCATTGAGGATTTTATTGCAAATTATCTTACTTTAACATCATAAGTATGAATTGAAATTTCCTTTAAGCCGCTGAATATTTTCATGGAAATACAAAAATTTAAAATAAATAAGGAGTGTCTATGAGGAAGCTAATTGCAATAACAGCGCTATCATGCCTTGTGTCATTTTTGTACGCAGAGAACATAACATGGAACGATAGTTATAGCGATTCTGTTGATAAAGCCGCCAAAGAAAATAAATTTGTTTTAGCTGATTTTACAGGTTCTGACTGGTGCCCATGGTGTATAAAACTCGATAAAGAAGTCTTCGATACCCCTGAATTCGCGCAATACGCAAATAATAACTTAATTCTGTTCAAAGCAGATTTCCCGAGAACAAAAGACATCAGCCCTGAACTTAAAGACCAGAATATAAGGTTAATGGACAAATACGGCGTAATGGGTTTTCCGACAATTCTGATTCTGGACAAAGAAGGAGATGTAGTTTCTACAATGGGGTATGAAAACGGCGGACCTGTTCCTTATATAGCTTCCATTAAAAAATCAATTGCTGAATACAAACCTGCTTACAAGACACAAGCCCAAAAATCACTTGATGAACTAAGAGAAATGACAGGCGATTCTCAGCTTGCCGCAGACAAATCCGACGCTCCTGACACAATTGCCTTCTTTGATAACATGTTTAAAAATCAAAATTAATCAGAAGAATGCCTAAAAGCCCTTTTTATATTACGACGCCTATTTACTATGTAAATGGCAAACCCCATATCGGCCACGCTTACACTACAGTACTTGCAGATGTTCTGACAAGATACTATAAACTGCTTGGAATTGAATCCCACTTTCTTACAGGAACTGATGAACATGGTTCAAAAGTTCAGGAAGCCGCTGTAAAAAATCATATGACCCCGCAGGAGCAGTGCGACACGACTGTAGGAAACTTTATAGAACTCTGGAAAAAACTTGATATTTACTATGATGATTTTATAAGAACTACCGAAGAACGGCATAAGACAATAGTCCGGAAAATTCTCCAGGATCTTTACGACAGAGAATTAATTTATAAGGCTGAATATAAAGGATGGTACTGTGTTCCATGCGAAAGATTTTTCACTGAAAAAGATTTGCTGGAAGGCAACCTCTGCCCTGAATGCAAAAGGCCGACAAACGAACTTGTTGAGTCAAACTATTTCTTTAAGATGAGCTCATATCAGGAATGGCTTATCGACTACATAAATACACATCCTTCCTTTATTCTACCTTCATACAGGGCTAATGAGACTTTAGGCTTCCTTAGACAGCCCCTTGGGGACTTGTGCGTATCCAGACCTAAATCAAGGCTTTCCTGGGGAATTGAGCTTCCCTTCGATAAGGATTATGTTTGCTATGTATGGTTTGACGCTCTCGTCAACTATATTTCAGCTGTAGGCTACATGGCTGATGAAAAAAAATTCAACAAATGGTGGCCTGCTTCCTATCATCTTATAGGCAAAGATATTCTGACTACACATACTGTTTACTGGCCTACCATGCTTAAATCAATGAACATCGAAATGCCAAAAACGATTTTTGCCCACGGCTGGTGGCTTACGGGAGACCAGAAAATGGGTAAATCCCTTGGCAACACTGTTAACCCTATGGATATGGCAGAAAAATATGGGGTCGATGCCTTCAAATATTTCCTTATGGCTGAAATGGTTTTGGGGCAGGATGCTACTTTTACAGAAGATGCATTTATATCCAAATACAACACTGATCTGGCAAATGATTTGGGCAACTTTCTGAATAGGGTCATAAAGTTTATTTTAAAACAGCCCTCTCCGATAATACCTGAGCCAGGAATTAATGATGATAATGATATTGAGTTCAAAAACGAAGTTATGAATGCCGTTAATGCAATGGAAACTGCCCTTCTTGAAATGAAACTTAATAAAGGGATTGATGCAGTAATTGCTTCTGTAAGAGCGGGCAACAGATACATGGAGAAAACTGCCCCTTGGAAACTTGCAAAAGAAGGAAATCTGGAAAGACTTAACTCAGTTCTTTACAACACAGCTGAAGCCCTCAGAATTATTTCAGGACTTCTTTATCCTGTTATTCCCGAAAAAGCTTCTGTCATAAGAAAAGCCCTTGGGATTGGAGATGAAAAACTTATCATAGATGACCTCAGGATATGGGGGAAACTCAAGCCCGGCATAAGCGTTACAGATACCGGTGTGCTATTTCCTAGAATTGAGATAGAAAAAAACGAAGAAAAGACAAAGGAAAAAGCTCTATCAGCTCCTATTCAAGTTTCTGAAAATGTCGTTGATATGATATCTATCGATGACTTTTTCAAGGCTAAACTTAAGACAGCAAAAATTCTTAAAGCTGAAAAAGTCACAAAAACAGATAAGCTTCTAAAACTTGCTATTGAAATAGGAAAAGAAGAAAGACAGATAGTCGCAGGTATTGCGCTTTTCTACACTCCTGAACAGGTCATTGGTAAAACCATTGTTATTGTTTCCAATCTTAAACCTGCAAAAATCTGCGGCATTGAGTCTCACGGGATGCTTCTTGCTGCCAAAATTGATGACAAACTCAAGCTCGTAACAGTTGATGGAGAAATTCCATCCGGAGCTTCAGTAGGATAAACAAAGGAGTTACTTATGGATTTTTTTGAAGTTGTCGCAAAACGCCATTCTTATCGCGGAGGATTCAAAGATTTAAAACCTAAAGATGTAGATCTTATTGAAATAGTAGAAGCCGGACTGAAAGCGCCATCCGGAAAGAACGCTCAGACTACGGAATTTGTCATTATAGACGATTCTGCAATAATTTCCCAAATCAGGGCGATGCCTGCAGCCAATAAAGCCATCCAGCAGGCAGGAGCCTATATTGTCTGTATAATAGACAAAAATCCTGAAGCGATTTATGAAGGTTTTTCTTTCCAGCTGGAGGATTGCGCTGCAGCTGTAGAAAATATGCTTCTGGCAGTAACGGCATTGGGCTATGCGTCTGTATGGGTTGACGGCTGGTTAAGAGTAGAAGGAAGAGCTGACAAAATAGCTAAACTCATACATCTTCCTGAAAATAAAAAAATACAGATTATTCTTCCAATTGGAATACCCGCGGAAATTATGGGTGTTCCCAGGAAAAAACCTTTTGCCGAAAGAGCCTGGTTCAATTCATTTAAAAGCTAATTTTATTATGTTTCCCAAAATAATTCTGGCACTGATAGCTTTTCAGATTGTTCTCCTGCTTCCCGCAGACATAACAAATCTTTCAAACAAGAAAATTTCAGATCAGCTTTATGAACTTAGTTTTAATACATCAAACCTCGAAAAGCCTGAATTTGCCTATGTAATAGTACCTGCAAATTATGAGAGAGACAATCGTCTCTTTCCTGCAGTCTATCTTCTTCACGGCTGGCTTGGAAACTACAAAATCTGGTACGAAAAGAATGGCACAGATTTAAAGAGACTTTCCAATCTTTATAACTTAATAATTGTTATGCCTGACGGAGGATTTGCAGGATGGTATATAGACTCACCAATAAAAAAAAGTTCAAACTATGAGTCTACAATAGCCAATGATGTTGTCCAGGCAATTGATCAATCTTTCAATACTTTTAAACTCTCCTCAAAAAGAGCTATAACAGGTTTGAGCATGGGAGGATATGGGGCTTTCCGTATTGGCTTTAAATATCCTGAAACTTTCGGAAATATCGGCTCCATGAGCGGTGGTCTTGAATTAATCGCTGCAGGAGAAGCCGATCCTGAAGCCGAAAGATATTTCAATATAGACTCCGTTCTTTCTTCTGATTCTTCCAAGTGGACAGACTATGATCTTAACGGAGTTCTTGATAATGCAAAAAAATCTAAACAATCCATCATTTTTGATTGTGGAGTCAATGATATTTTCATTAAGATAAACAGGAATTTTCACGCTGAAATGTTAAAAATGCAGATTCCACATGATTACACCGAACGACCTGGAATACATGACTGGGCTTACTGGGATAACTCCATAGATTACCAGATGCTATTCTTTTCGAAACATTTTTCTTCTGCTTCTCTTAGGATTAAATGATTTCCGCGGCAATAAATGGACTTATTACCGGTCTGATTTTACAGATTGTTGTCGGGCCGGTTTTTTTATTCATCATTAATATTCTTTCTCAATTTAGCAGTAGGAATAATCCTTGTTGTCTATGGTTCACTGAGAATCTGCAAATTGTTTTCTAACAAACCTGCACAGATATCGTAATTCAGGGAAGCTGGTTTGACCAGGGCGCTGATGAAGCATCAGGAGGCATGCGCCAATCTCCTCGCGGAGACAACGATATGGTACCTACTTTTGGGCCATCTGGCATACAGTTTCTTTTAAACTGCTGCGAAAAGAACCTGGATATAAAAAGTTTAAGGTATTTTTTGATAAAAGCTTCATCATATTTTCCTTCAAAAGCGTTCACAGCTAGAAACAGTATTTTCTTTGGGGAAGCTCCATACTTGATAAAGTGATACAAGAAAAAATCGTGAAGCTCATATGGACCGATAATGTCTTCTGTCATCTGTGATATTTTTCCGGCTTTATCAGGAGGCAGAAGTTCAGGCGATACCGGAGTATTTATAATATCTTCAAGTATCGTTCTTAATTTGTCTTCAGATTCAGATGCATACCATCCGATAAGATAGCGAATCAGACTTTTTGGAACACCGCAGTTAACATTGTACATTGACATATGATCACCATTGTATGTAGACCAGCCTAGCGCTATTTCCGAAAGATCGCCGGTTCCGATGACTATGCCCCCTGTTTCATTTGCCGTATCCATTAGTATCATGGTTCTTTGACGAGCCTGAACATTTTCGTATGTGGTATTCATATTTTCAGGATTAAAGTCAAGAAGCTTAAACTGTTCGCTGCAGACTTCTTTTATGTCTTTAATTCTAAGATCACAGCCCATAATTCTGCACATTTCAAGAGAATTGTTATATGTCCTTCCTGTAGTGCCAAATCCGGGCATAGTTATTGCGACAATGTCGGAAAGAGGTTTATTTATTTTCTCATGCGATGCTTTGACAACGAGCAGAGCAAGCGTTGAATCAAGCCCCCCGGAAATACCTATAACGGATTTTTTCGCCTTGGTATGCTCCAGTCTTCTTGCAAGAGCTGACGACTGGATACTGAATATTTCATTGCATCTCTTGGTTTTGGATTCATCGTCAGCAGGAACGAACGGATAAGCGTTAACTTTCTTTCTCAGTTTTAGTATTCTGTTAAGTACAGGAATTTTTACTCTCCGGTATGTCCTGAGTTTATCGGTAAATCTCTCAATATTCTGCATGGTATCATAAAACGATGTTTCAGATTTGCGAACAGCGTCTAACTTCTGGCAGTCAAGGTCGGCATATATTATTTCAGATACTAAATTAAATCTTTTATTCTCCTCGAGCAAAGCTCCATTCTCAGCAATCATCGCATGTCCCCCGAAAAGTACATCAGAAGAGGATTCTCCAACTCCAGAAGAAGAATAAATATACGATGCGATGCATTTGGCGCTTTGCCCCAGAACCAAACTTCTCCTGTAATCAGCTTTGCCCACTAATTCATTGCTTGCCGACAAGTTTACAATTATATTAGCTCCCGCGACAGCATGAAAACTGCTCGGCGGAACAGGGCTCCAAAGATCTTCGCATATCTCTATTGCCAGTTTAAAATCCTCTCCGTATTCAAAAATTATATTGCTTCCAAATGGCACAAGCTGACCGGCCATCTCAATTTCCTGGTTATTAACAAGCGTGTATGCTTGAGAGAACCATCTTTTTTCATAAAATTCCTTATAATTGGGAATATAAGTTTTAGGTACCACGCCCAGAATTTTACCTTTATGAATTACCAATGCACAGTTATAAAGAAGATTGCCGAACTGCACCGGCAAACCGAGAATGGAAAGAATATTAAATTCCTTGGATTCCTTTAGGATTATATTAAGGCTCTCCTGGAGGGATTGATACAATGACGATTGCTGAAAAAGATCCCCGCAGGTATAAGATGTAAGATTAAGTTCTGGAAAGACGATTAGTGAAGAGTGTTCTTTCTCTGCCAATGCAATCATCTTAAGGGTTTCCGATGCGTTAAAATCAGTATCAGCTACCTTAAGTTCAGGAACACACGATCCAACTCTGTAAAATCCAAACATATATCAGGAAAGTTAAGTTTTTTATTCTAATTCTAATGTACTACTTACCATATTCAATAATGCCTTTATCCGATAACTTAAAGGATTATTGTTTATTTCTTTTTAATTTAAACTCCTTGAAATGTAAATTTTACAAGGCTATAATCAATATCAGGATAAAAAACTTCTTAGGAATATCTATGATAACACGCGAAGCAGACTATGCGATAAGAGCTATGATTCTTTCAGCTATTTATCAAAAGAGCGGAGAACCTTTAACTACGACAATACTAGCAGAAAAAATGGAAATTCCGTATCGTTTTCTCCGAAAAATTATGATGAAATTAAGAGAAACCGGATACATTGATACAAAAAAAGGCAAATTCGGCGGAGTAAAATTAAAAAAGAAAGCCAATGAAATATCAGTTCTGGACATTATTAATATATTTTCAAGTTCTTCCATTTTCTTAAATAAATGTATCAAAGAGAGCAAACCCTGTGACGGCAGAAAGGAATGCAAACTCCACAAAGAACTTACAAACATCCAGACAGATCTTCATAGTAAACTCTCATCAATTACAGTCGATAAGCTTATCTAATCTACATTTATCCCAACCCTTTAATAATACTTCGACAGTGTCATATTGATTTATCTTCTTTTCATGATATATTTAACTAATTTTTAAGTACTATTTTTAAAGGTTTTATTATGTGGAACTATACAGAAAAGGTAATGGATCATTTCCTCAACCCGAGAAATGTCGGCGATATTGAAAAACCCGACGGCGAGGCAACAGTAGGTAATATTAGCTGCGGTGACGCACTAAAACTTTCCTTTAAACTAGATAGCAATGGAAAAATTGCGGAAGTAAAATTTAAAACATTTGGCTGCGGAAGCGCTATTGCTTCTTCATCAATACTTACTGAAATGGTAAAAGGCAAAACTCTCGAAGATGCTGAAAAGATTACCAACAAAGACATCGTTGATGCCTTGGGTGGTCTGCCTGAAGAAAAAATCCATTGTTCTGTAATGGGAATGGAAGCGCTGCAGGCTGCAATTGCCAATTACAGAGGCGTAGAATATGTTCAGGATGAAGATGATCATCACGGCAGAGTCGTATGTCACTGCTTTGGTGTAACAGATTCCAAGATAAGAAAACTAGCAAAAGATAACAATATAAAATCTGTCGAAGGAATAACTAATTACTGTAAGGCAGGCGGAGCTTGCGGAAGATGTAAAAATGACATCAAAGAGATTCTTGACGGTATTTGGAAATCCGAAGTTAACTCAGAAAAATCAGATTCTTCCAGTTCAATGACCTTTACACAAAAAGTAATAAAAATCCAATCGGTAATTGACGGTGAAATCAGACCAATGCTAGAGAGAGACGGAGGCAATATCGAATTTATTGATCTCAAGGGCGATATTGTAGTAGTTAAACTTAAAGGGCGCTGCGCCATGTGCCCAAGCGCAAGTGTAACTTTGCGGAACTCAGTTGAGGGAAAACTCAAAGAAATAGTTTCTCCTGATTTAAAAGTCGAAGAACTTAAATAAGCTGGAGGCATTAGATGAATAACAAAATAGTATATGTGGATAATAATGCTACTACAGCAGTTGATCCTGAAGTCTTTGAAGCAATGAAACCTTTTCTTACCCAATTCTACGGGAATCCTTCAAGCATCCATTATTTCGGAGGCCAGGTGGCAGCTCATATAGCAAAAGGAAGAGAACAAATTGCCTCTCTTTTAGGAGCTGAACCTTCTGAAATAACTTTTACTAGCTGTGGCACAGAAAGCGATAGCTCTGCGATTCTGAGTGCTCTTAATACTTGTCCTACAAGAAGAAAAATAGTCACAAGCAAAGTCGAACACCCTGCTGTTCTAAATCTCTGCAAACAACTTAGGAATAAGGGATATATTGTATCAGAAGCTCCTGTGGACAAACTTGGCAGAATTGATCTGAATATCATTAAAGAACTCATAGATACCGATACGGCATTAGTCTCCATAATGTGGGCGAATAATGAAACAGGAAACATATACCCTGTAGAAAAAATTGCAGAAATAGCCCACGAAAAGGGAGCTATTTTCCATACTGACGCTGTTCAGTCAGTAGGTAAAATTCCAATCAATCTGAAAAATACACAGATTGACTTGCTTTCAATTTCAGGACATAAACTTCATGCTCCAAAAGGCATTGGCATTCTGTATGTAAAAAAAGGCATGAGATTCTATCCTTTTATGATAGGCGGGCACCAGGAAAACGGAAGAAGAGCCGGCACTGAAAATGTAGCTAGTATAGTCGCCATTGGAAAAGCGGCCGAACTTGCAGGAAAGCATATGGCTTTTGAGAACAGTGAAGTAAAAGAACTAAGAGATTATCTCGAATCTCAAATACTTAAAAAAGTGAAAAATTCCAGAGTGAATGGAGATATCGAAAACAGGGTTCCTAACACAACAAATATAGCTTTTGATATGATCGAAGGTGAAGCTATTCTTCTTCTCCTTGATAAGGCTGGGATTTGTGCGTCTAGCGGGAGTGCCTGTACTACCGGAAGTCTTGAGCCATCCCATGTTCTTAGAGCAATGGGAGTGCCATATACTTCTGCTCATGGTTCACTTAGACTGAGCCTTTCCAGATATAATACAAAAGAAGAAATGGATTATATAATTGAAACCCTTATCCCAATTATCGCCAAACTCAGAGCTATCTCTCCATACTGGAAGGAATAAGCAAAGTTAGTTTATTAAAGAACACCGCTAGGCTATTCTTGCATTAAAATTAATTCTCGGGTCTGCAAGAGTATATAATATGTCTGCTATCAATATTCCCAGAAGAGTAAGGATACTGTTTATCATAAACAATCCCATAAGTACAGGAATATCCCTGCTGCTTAAAGCAAGCATTGATAACTCTCCTATTCCTGGAATATTAAAGATATATTCGACAATTATACTTCCTGCTATTAACCCTGGAATGAGTTCAGCGAATAAAGTTATCAGTGTTATCATCGCATTTTTTAATGCATGCTTATATATAACCTGGTTTTCCGAAAGCCCTTTAGCCCTCGCAGTTCTTATATAATCCCTATTTATAACATCAGACATGCTCTCCTTGCAATACCTTGACAAACCGGCGAATCCGGCGTAAGACAGACAAATTACAGGCAGCACATAGTGCATAGCAAGATTGCCGACTATTGACCATGTACTCATACCATCAGATATATTGACGAAAATCCCTTTAAGAGGAAATATTGGAAAAAGACCGCCTTTGCAGAGAAAAGCCTGTAAAAGCAGAGTAACCCAGAAAACAGGTAAGGAATAGAGAAAAAAAAGAAAAAAAGTGATCAGTTTATCACTTTTTTTTCTTTTGGTTACAGCAGAAAAAACTCCAATAGGAATCGCTATTGCATATGTAATTAAAATTGCCCATAAATTTAGCGTGAGAGTGACAGGAATTCTGTCAAAAATAACTGTAAATACCTCCTTGCCCTTATCTACTGAAATTGACCTTCCAAAATCTCCATAAAGAAAAGAACTTTCCAGCCAATACAGAAACCCCAAATAAATAGGTTTGTCCAGATGTAAAGCTTCTTCTATTGATCTATTCTTATTTGATATGCCTTTCTCTGCGTTCAAACCTGAGTTAGTTTCAGCATTTTCCCCCAAAAAAGAGCTCCTGGTAGGGTCGCCTGGAGCCAACCTTAAAAGCAAGTAGCTCACTGCGAGAATTATCAATATAGTAATTACAGATAATAATAATCTCTTGAGTATGTGGTTAAGCATTCATATATCGAGTTAAAAGATTTTTTTGAATTATACTATTTCAATGTTCTCAAATCAATGTTATATTGAAATCATTCTTAATTCTGATGCTCGGGTAGCTCAGTGGATAGAGCAGTAGTTTCCTAAACTATTGGTCGCAGGTTCAACTCCTGTCCCGAGTACCATTTTATTAGCCACAAACTACTACTAATTAATCATTTATACCACTAAATACTTAGAGCAGCGAAGCCACAACCAAATTGTATGGTTTACCGTTGACAGTTCACAGTTGGCCGCAAATTGCAATTGAAATAAACCTAATCGATTTCATCAACAGTAAACTGATAACGGTTAACTGGTAACGGCTACTAGAAGTAAAAAACTTGTTTTTATTGCATGCTTTTTACAGATAGTAGTACAAAATACCATGCTTTTCAATAAAGATTTAAAAATGACTGTTCTTGGAAAAGCAGGAGCCATTTAAATACAGACAGAACTCTCTATTCGGAATAGAGAAAAGAACAGAGAGTTTAATTTATTCTTTTTTATTATTTGATAATGATAGCATATATACTATCATTTATTATTATGATAATTACACTTGATACAAATGTTTTATATCAGGCCTTAAGAAACTCTAAAGGAGCATCAGGCTTTATTCTTAATCTTTTTCAAAATAGAAAAGTTTCTTTGGCATTGTCTTTATCTGTCTTCAAAGAGTATGAAGATGTGCTTAATAGACCAAGTTCATTAATAGATTTTAAGCTGTCCAAAAAGGATATTGAAGATGTTCTTGCGTTTATAGCATATTTTGGAAAAGAGTACAAAATTCATTATTTGCTCAGGCCAAATTTAAAAGACGAAAATGACAATATTTTCATAGAACTTGCGACAGTAAGCCAAAGCGATTATTTGATAACAAGTAATGTAAGAGATTTTCAGGATTCTGATTTAAAAGTTGATATAAAAATAGTAACACCAAGTGAATTTGTAATGAAATGGAGACAGGAATATGAGAAATAGCAGTGTAATGACATTAAGAATCCCTCCTGTAATGAAACATAAAATTGAACTTGCCGCAGAAGAACAAGGAGTTTCTGAAAATCAGTTGGCCTTGTATATGCTGGCAAAAGAACTTGCGGATTTGGAATACAGCAAGCCATTACATAAATACTGGAAGGGTAAGAATAAAAAGGAAATAGAAGATAACTTCAAAAAAGTAATGAGTAAAATCAATAAACTAAACTCAGATAATCCTATTCCTGAATGGGATAAAATCTAATCTGTATAAGGTTTAATTTAGACTTAACTTTTGCTCTGTTCTTAATAAATAGGAACAGAGTTTTTTATTGCCCTTTTGTCATCAAATTCAGGCATCCTTACCTGACTAAAATTGTTTAATCATGGTAAGTGAATAAACTGTAAATGAATAAAAATATTTTTAGGATTTTTTTGGTTTAGAGTATGGGGAAAATGTAAAAGACACCTTCTTTTTA
>Ga0209417_1004804_pt1 | contig 15715 bp, 12 predicted proteins | sample RifGroF2_FD_184002 | JGI IMG/M metagenome (GOLD analysis project Ga0209417, IMG submission 184002) | Groundwater microbial communities from Rifle, Colorado, USA - Groundwater F2 (SPAdes) (version 2) | ecosystem: Environmental > Aquatic > Deep subsurface > Groundwater | place: Rifle, Colorado... | reverse complement strand
CCCAAAACGCGAAACAGATAAGAGAATTTGCAAAAGAACAGGGGTTAAGACATTATTTTGAAGTCGGAAGGCTTGGGATTGAACACACGCTTCTTCCTGATCAGGGAATTGTAGGTCCCGGAGATCTTGTAATAGGCGCTGATTCTCATACATGCACTTATGGCGCATTAGGCGCTTTCTCGACAGGCGTGGGTTCTACCGATTTGGCATGTGCTATGGCTTCCGGCGAAACATGGTTTAAAGTTCCCGAAACAATAAAAGTTATTTTTAACGGTAAATTAAACAAATGGGTGTCGGGAAAAGACCTTGTGCTTCATCTTATTGGAGATATCGGAGTAGACGGGGCGCTTTATCAAGCTCTGGAAATTACGGGTTCAGCGATTGACGAGCTTTCTATAGACGGAAGATTTACCATTTGCAACATGGCAATCGAAGCTGGCGCAAAAAACGGAATAATTCCGCCTGATAAAACCACCGAAGAATATGTTAAAAACAGGACTTTAAGACCTTATAAATTTTATCAAAGCGATGAAAATGCCGAATATTCAAGAGTTATTGAGTATAATACAGCAGATATTGAGCCAACGGTAGCATTTCCACATCTTCCCGAAAATACAAAGCCGATTTCTCAAGTCGGCGATATAAAAATAGATCAGGCTGTAATCGGAAGCTGTACAAACGGAAGATTGCCTGATATTAAGGAAGCGGCGGAAATTTTGGACGGTCGCAAGGTTCATCCTGATGTAAGGCTTATAGTTTTGCCTGGAACTCAGGAAATTTATCTTGAAGCTATGAAGTTAGGCTATGCTGAAATAATTGTTAAAGCCGGCGGTGTTTTTTCTACTCCTACTTGCGGTCCTTGTCTTGGCGGACATATGGGGATTCTTGCAGAAGGTGAAAGAGCTATTTCAACTACAAACAGAAACTTTGTCGGAAGAATGGGACATCCAAAAAGCGAAGTTTATCTTTCTAATCCTGCAATTGCCGCAGCAAGCGCGATTTTAGGAAGAATCGCTTCGCCTGACGAGTTATAGGCTTATTAACCAATAGCGCGGTGTCATTGCGAGGCATGAATCGTCTGTAAATACAATGATTTGACTAACGAAGCAATCTTCTAAAGAGGCTTGTTGTCATTGAGAAGATTGCTTCGTTAGGTTAATCTTGGCTTATAATCCTTGTTTCATGCCTCGCAATGACAGAAGATATAAATAGATTCTCACGTCGCTTCACTCCTCAGAATGACAAAAAAAGAATAAGGAAAAAGCCGATCTCGTGGTCGGCTTGTGATTGAATGAGTGGTTTTTAGTTTTAATTTTTATTGTTTTAAAAGAGATTTTAATTCCGGATCAATGTAATTTGCTCCTAATTTTTCATTTGCAGCTTGTTGTGTTTTGACACCATCTTCTCTAAGAAGTTGACCAAATTTGCCTAAAACAGAACTTAAAATTTTTCCTTCTTCGTCATTTTTGCCTTTTCTGTCAAGGACTCTTGAGATTATCTCAGGAGCATTAAATCCATATCCGTTTTGAAGTTTTTCTTGATATTTTACTTCCCAGTTTTGACCTTCAGGTAGTCTTTTTGTCCAGTTGGTATCATTTACAGAGTTTGAAACATTGTAAGTTTCATCCATTCCAAAAACATCTGTAAACGGAAGCATAACTTTTCTTGTTCCTCTTGATAAAAGCGTTACAAAACCATCTTTTATTGCTTCAGGATTGCCTTTATTATCTTGATGATAGCCCAGGATTTCATGAGAACCGTTGCTGTCAAAACTATCCGGACCAAAGTTATTCCATTTAGCCACACTTAATTTTGGGATTGGGGTACCCATAATTTCTTTAGATTTATTATAAAGATAATGGTCAACATATCTGGCATCATATTTTTCCTGATAAGGTAAATGTTCAGCAAAACTCTTATTAGGATCAGCGCCGCCTTCTTTTAATCCTTCAAAAAGTTTATCTGCAAGAATTTTAGGGTTGGCATTATATTCCGGCAAGACACCATTTCCGTCTGCAGCAAACATATTTCCGTTGAAACAATCAAGACGTACGCCTGTTCCAAGAGAAGCATGATATTTTGCTTTTTGTTTTGCCAAATTTTGGGCGGATTGTTTACCCGGATCTAAAGGAATAATACCCCAGCCAACCCATTTGTTTTGAGCGCCGTCAAAAGCTCCAAGTTCTCTGTTGAGGAATGGATCGTCTTTTTCCAGTTTGGCATCAAGTTGTCTGTTTGCTCCTACAGGAATATCAATAATTGTATCGATATCATTATTTTTTAAATTAGCTCTCATTTCATCGTTTTGTTTTTTAAGCAGGAATTGTTTGAATTTATAACGTTCAGGATCACTGGCATCTTTGTTTTCTGCATAAGTTTCAAGCCAGTATTTTTCTGTTTTGAAGTTGTCAAATTCTTCTTTTAAAGCAGTAGTGCCTTCAGCATCTGTTTTTAATCCTGTTTTGTAATTTTCGTAGGCTCTATTAAGAACAGCATCAATTTTATCGGTATTATTGTACTGGGTTCTTTCTTTATCTTTAACAGGAGCACTATATAATGCATCTAAAACTTTTTTATCTTCTTTGTTTTCAGGATTTAATAAATTTCCATATTCTTCGGTTTTTAATTTGGATGGATCAAAATAACCTGTGTTTAATCCGAAAGAATCTGTGCTAAACGGGGAATTATGACTATCATAAGAACATCCAAGAGGTAAAAATAAAGCAGCATTAAAACCTGTCAAAGGTTTGAGGTCTTTCATAAAATCAGCAACTTCAGAGAAATTACCGATGCCGGTATTTTCACCTGTTTTTGCCGGTGCTGCTGCAACAGGTAAATTTATAGCAAGGGTTTCAATATCAGCTTTTTTAATTCCATCTGAAAGATAAGTACTTACTAAATTGGTTTCAGCTGTTGTTAAAGCTCTTCCAAAAGATAATTTTGATTGATTTTTATTGTGTAAATTTGTTGAAGAAATATTCATCATTGATCAAAACCCTCATTCAATTGCTTTAAGCTAAACTAAAAACCAGTTAAGTTTTAAAAGAGGGTGAAGGAAAAAAATTGCCTTTTTTTATTATAAATAAAGAAAATTCATGTATAAAAAAATCAAAAGCCTTGTAATTAATAGGTTTTAGATAAAAAGACAACTTAATATTTTGTAACATGTTTTTTAAAAAAGACACAAACAAAAAAATTACAAATAAAAAATAAACTTTCAGTAAAAATATTTTGATGTAAAAATATAAGTAGAGGTATTATTTTGAGGAAAAAGAAATGAGTCTAATAACTAAATCTTTATTGACGATTAATTCAGAAAATTTAACTCATATTTTTGCAGGCTTAAAATCTTTATATAACATTGCGGGAATTGATGAAAACAGAAAAAATTATATTATTAATAAAGTTCAAAAATACGGTTATCTTCCATATCCTCATATAAAAGCGCTTGAAGAACTTACAGAAGCAGAAACATTGCTCGCGCTTGAAGAAAAATTGAAGCTTAATAATACTTATAAAGATGAAAAATTCAATTTTAATGCTGAAAATATCAGTCCTGTCAGTCGCGCAGGATACAAAAATTCAAGCTGGATTAATAAAGAAGGACACAATGTAAAACTTGTAAATCTTGCAGGGCTTGGAAACGGAAATGAAACAAAAGAACCCGGAAAATTTATTGACTGGCTTAAACAGCTTATAATTCTTCCTGCCGGAAATCTTGAGCAGGGTGTTCTGGCGACTACAATGTACATAATTCCTTTCCATCCGAGAGAATTCGGGTGTGCTTATCTTCCAAAAAGTTCCGAGGTTAGCGAAAATCTTGAAGATGCTGTTTTAAAAGAAAATCTGGAACTTGATGCGAAAAACCAGATAAGGTTTTTCCTTACTCTTGCGCAGCTTGCGGGACATCCAACCATGTATGATGTGCTTCCGCAAACAGGAAGGTTTTCAAAAACGGTAATTGCCGCGCCTTATGTTGCAAGATGGTTTGATATTAAGGATTTAACCAACAAATTAACTGAAGAAACCGAAAAAATTGCTTTAAAATTAGCTCAAACTCATAATTTTATCTATGTCGAAAGAGCTAAAATTATTTTACAGGAAGAATTATTGGGAATTTATATTCCTCTTACGGATGATTTAAAAGAACTTTTTGATATTTTTAGTAACAAGCTTCTTTTAAAGAAAAAAGAAGTTTCAAAACAGATGCTTACAAAAGAAAATCAAGAAAAGATTTTGCAAAGAGTAAAAGGAATAATTTCCGGCATGCTCGAAAAACCGGTAGAAGTTGATTTAACGGAAGAAGATATTACAAATCATGGCGAAATTATCGGAAAGCTTATAAACGAAGGATTATGGCCGGCTCCGGGCGGGGCATGGTGTTCTTCGGGAGTGCCTGTTTTTGATAAAATGAATGAAGGCGGCGGTTATCCTATGTTCAGGCATTTTGACAATCTGGACAAAGATGTAACGCATTTTGCAAATCTTGATTGTCAGACACCTTATTATTTTGTTTATTTTGACAAAAAAGAATATAACCAAAAAGTAATAGATTTTTATGTAAATTTCCTTAAAAAAATCCGCAGTGACTATAATTTTGACGGATTCAGGGTTGATCATATTGATCATATTGTTGATGAAGTCTCTGAAAAAGACAGTTTTCCTATAAGTTACAGAGCTCCGAGAAAAGTTTTGGGTTTAGCCAATAATGAATTGAAAAAAGAAGTTCCTCATTTTGCGGCGCTTGCTGAATATATGCTATGGGATGATTTCTTTAAAGAATATCACTGTGATATGGCTTTTGACCTTCTCTGGGGAAGCGATATTATTTCTCAGTACCAAAAAACGGTTTCACGGGTTGTGGAAGACAATGAGCAGCTTGAAGAATACAATAAAACAATCGATAAAAATACAGAAAAATTGTCGATTTTGAAGATTTATAACAATCAGGACGGCGAATTTAGAGAAATTAACCAGTATCCGGGTCAGCTTGGAGAAGCAGGAGCTTTATTTAAGTGGTTTAAATTTAAATTTCTTCCCGGCGGAGAGCTTTCTTCCAGACCTGTTATGTTTGTAGACGGTGACGAGTCTTTTACAAAGACAGGTATAGAGTCTGTAATAGGCGCAGAAGAGTCAATGAAAAGAAATAATAATTATGAGTTTTTTGAAAAATTTGACGCAATAAACAGATTTGCATTAAATAATGAGGTTTTATTAAACGGGAAAGCTAAAATCGTTGGTAATAATAAAGATACAGGTTTTATAAGTTGGTTGGTTATTACTGAAAGTTCAAAAGAAAGCTTTTTTATTATTGCAAACGAGAAACCTCCGACAGAAGTTACCAGAAATTCTGCGGGCGAAGTTGTTAATGCTGAAAATAAAGCTATTTATAATATTGAAACTCTTGTTCCTAAAGATTTTTCTGTTGTTTCAGAATATGTTTTAGAGAATAATTCTTTAGAATTTTCTGAAACAACAGAAGTAAATAATTTGTCGGAAAATAAACTTTGTTTTGAAAAGCTTGAGCCGTCAGAGTTTCATATTTACAAAGTTTTAAGACTCTAAAATTATATTTGACATAATGAAGTGTCATCCCGAACTTGATTCGGGATCTATCAAGATAACAATAGAAGCTATAATTCCAAAAGGGACAGATGCTGAAACAAGTTCAGCATGACGATTTTTAGTTTTTTACAGAAAATTAATTGGCGACTCGGGTTAATTAGTAATTCGCGTTTAAGTAAACAAAAAGTCTAATTTTAAATATTAACAATTTTGCGAATAAAATTTTGTTTTTATTATGCTATAACACTAGATGTATCCTATGAGAAGGAACAAATAATAAAGGAGTTAGACTTATGAAAAAATCTCTGGCAGTAATAGGCTTGCTTATGGCATTATCTCAACCGAGCTTTGCGCAGTGTGGAACTTGTGCTCCGGTATGTAATCCTTGTAATCCATGTTTAACAGGTGCGGCATGTCCTGTGAGTACTTGTAACCCATGCAACACTTGTGCGCCTTGTATAAAAGTGGTTCCGATTGTTAAAACCTGTACACAAGCTTGTGCTCCGGTATGTAATCCATGTAACCCATGTGCAACAGGTGCGGCAGTTCCTGTAACCGTACAAACAATTGCTGTTGACCCTGATTATAATGAATATGCTTGTTGCCAAAAACGTGGTTTCTGGAGAAATTTCTTTAGTTTTAATTAAAAGTTAAAAAAGAAAAAGAGAGGGGTTAGGGTAATCCCTCTCTTTTTTTGATTAAATTTGGAATTTATCGTCTTTGATAATAATTATTTTTTCACCGTTTTTCTTGATGCCTTCAACGATTACATCAGGTCCGCCAATCATAAAATCGGTGTGAATTGCTGAATCGTTAATTTTGCTTTCTGCTTTTAAGGCTTCTTTTTCTTTTTCGTCTTTAAGGGCGTTATAACCAGGTATACAGGAAGTAAAACTGTCACCGACTGCTATATGGCAGACAGCATTTTCGTCAAGGAGTGTTGTATTAAAGATGCCGCCTTTTCTTTCGCTTACTTTGTATATCGGAGAGCTTGCAACTAAAGCAACTTCACCGAGCATAGCCGCGCCTTCATCTGTTTTTATATGATCCTGTATTATTTTTTCATTTTTATCGGCGGTTACTTTTACGGCTTTTCCGTCTTTAAATTCCATTTGGATGCCTTCAATTATATTGCCGTGTAAAGCTAAAGGCATTGTTGATGTTACTACTCCGTGAGTTTTTGTTTTGTCTGGAGAATTGAAAACTTCTTCTGTCGGCACATTGGCAACAAATTTTTGTCCGTCAGTAGTTGTTTCATAAGCTGACATAAACTTAGCTTTAGGAGATAAGCCTATATAAAGGTCGGTGTCACGTTTATTGGTTTTCGGATTAACGCTGGCACTATAAAAATGGATTTCTTTAAGATCTAAATCATTTACTACTTTTGCTCTTCTTTCCAGTTCGTGGGCATGTTCACCGAATTTGCCTTTCCTGAGTATTTCAGGCGCATCTTTAGCGGCAGCCGCAAGAGCTTTAATAGGGTCTTTTATTTTAGGATAAGCAGAAACAGCTGACATGGTTGTAGGGGCGTAAAGAATAGTCCATGGATATGTATTGTCGTATTTATCCCTGATGGGTTTGAAAGCTTTACTGCGAGTTTGTTTGTATTTTGATACTCTTTTTTGGTTTATTCCTTCCAGAGAGTTTGGGTCTTCTCCATCCAGCCACAACTTTGCAGTATTCATTTTATAACCTTTTTCGACCTTAGCCAGTTGGTATTCAGGAATGGTTGTTAACAATTTTTTGGGGGCATATCGAATGAAATTTCTTTCTATTTTGTTTCCCGGTTCTGTAAAGGTCACTTCTACAGGACCTGAACCGATTTTAAGAGCGTATTCAGCCAATTTATAAACATTAGGTTCATGTTCTCTTTCTGCTCCTATTGCAAGAGGCTGACCTTTTTTTAAACTCAGCATGCCTTCAAGGACATCTTTCGGGTCAAGCGCTAATTTTTTAGCAACGTCTGCGGGAATATTTATTTTGTTTTCGTTAACAACGGCTTTTGCTTCTAAATCTGTTAAGCCCGCGGCTTTATAAGGTGAATTTTCTTTATTAAATTCAACAGAAGCTGCATTGTTTTCTTCTAATTCTTTATCTCTGATTTCTTTCCATTCGGTATCAGGTGTTTGACCGTATTTTTCGTTTAATTTGTCAATTATCGGGTCTTTTATGTCAATAACTACACGACCGGAGCCCATTTTGTATGCCTGTTCCTGCAATATTTCAATAACGGGAAGATAATTTTTGTCGGCGGTTATTTTTAAAGGCTGGTCAGGTTGTAATTGCAGTTCATTTTTTAATAAATCAGTTGCATAAGCCTGCAATTTTGCTTTTCCGCTTGCAAGCTGTTCTTTTTCTTTTATAGCTTGAGTATCCATAACAGATTTATTCCTTCCAAAAGAGATTGTATCAGATTTTAATGTGTGAAGACAAGGAGTCTGATTATTTGAACGGTTTGTTTGAGAATTATTAAAATTATTATACACGTTTCTTTTATTTAAAATGCTTAAATTAAGGGAATTTATCATTTTCATCCTTTCCTGTAATTTTTATACATATTTGATAAGTTTCCTGAATTTTCAAAATTGCTTTTTCAGGTTAAAAATTTAAGAAATATTAAGGAAAGGAATAACCTCGATGCAAGTATACGAGGTATCAACAAAATGTCATGCTGAACTTGTTTCAGCATCTATATAGACCCTGAAACAAGTTCAGGGTGACAAAAACAACCCAAGGGTCGAGGTATTCATAGAATAAAAATGATAATAGTTTTTAAATTTGTCTTATAATTAATATAAACAATAATTTGTTAAGGAAAATATTTAAAAATGATAAATCTTGAAGTAACAATAGCTCTTATCGTCATAGAAATCTTATTATTAGCAGGCTTTTTGGGTATAATAATTGTTATCTCCCGCTTTAGTACACAAATTAAAGACAATGTGGAAAATTTATTTGAAACCTTGACAGGGGATATAAGAGAATTGCGAAAAGAGTTAAGAAGTTATAAAGACGAGATTGACGCGCTTCAAAAAGTTCAAAAAGAAAATAATAAAGAGACATCTAATAAAGATTAGTTATTTTTAATTTCTTCATAAATTAATTTTGCCATGGGGAAAGGCTCTAAGGCTCTTTCAAAAATCCCCAGCGAGTAAGCAATTGTTAATCCGTAATTTGTAATAGGCACGTTTGCTTCATTAGCTTTCATTATGCGGGATAAAATTTCTCTTCTGTTTGTCATGCAAGCTCCGCAGTGAATTATAAGTTTATAATCCTTAATATTTTCAGGGAAGTCATGCCCTGCGTAGTGTTTAAATTCAAGTTTTCCGCCAATATACTGGGTTAGCCAGCGGGGAATTTTTACCCTGCCTATATCATCGCCTATGGCATGGTGCGTACAGGATTCGCAGATTAAAATTTTATCGCCGGTTTTTAATTTGTCTATTGCAAGAGTGCCTTTTACAAATTCGTTTAATTCGCCTTTAAATCTTGCAAAAAGTATGGAAAATGAAGTCAGTTTTATTTCTTTCGGGACATCGGCAGAAACCTTTAAAAATGCCTGTGAATCAGTGATTACAAGAGCAGGAGGTTTTTTTAGCCTGTCGAGGGCTTCCTTTAATTCTCTTTCTTTTACGACCATCACCATGGAATCATTATCAAGCAAATCTCTTATAGTCTGAACCTGTGGAAGAATAAGCCTGCCTTTAGGGGCTTCCAGGTCTATAGGGACAACCAGAATAGCTAATTCTCCAGCGGGTACGAGATCAGAAACTATAGACGGAGCGTTTAAAAATTCTTCCGGCGCGGAATTTATTATTTTTTCTTTTAGTTCTTTTATTCCGATGTTTTCTTTCGCGGAAACGTAGACGGGTTCAAGGGGGGTAGGGGGGTGGTGTAAAAAATCATCATATAAATCAATCTTGTTAAAAACAGCAATCATGGGAATATTCCTTGATTTAAATTCTTCATAAAGCCCTTGTTCAAAACTTCCCCAGTTAGGATTGTCGCAAACAATTATGGCAACATCTGTTCTGTCAAAAATTTTCCTTGTTTTCTGGATACGCATTTCCCCGAGGCTTCCTTCATCGTCAATACCTGCTGTATCAACAAAAAGAACGGGTCCGAGAGGTAAAAGTTCCATGGCTTTTTCGACGGGATCTGTTGTTGTGCCTGCAATTTCAGAAACTATAGAAATATCCTGTTTTGTTAATTTATTTAAAATACTGGATTTTCCGGCGTTTCTTTTACCGAAAATTCCTATATGAAGGCGCATGCCTCGTGGTGTATTTTGCATTTTGTTCCTCTTAAAAAATTAATACTTATTATATTTTAACATTCGCGTATTTTTTTAGGGTTTTTTATTATATTTAAAATGGAGGAAAATTTTTGTTTTTAAAAGGATCGTAAAATGTCTTTATCAACAAACTTTACAAGGTTTTTTACTCCTAAAAATATGGCTGCAACTATGATAACTGCCAATATGATTTGCAGACCGACTATAACAATGTCAAATAAACAGGTTCCTGAAGAAACAAGAAAATATACAGCTTCAAGAGAATTCTGCACAGAATTTTTTGGATTGGTAAATAATCTTGTTTTTGTAACTTTTCTTGAAAATCTGGGTGGACAAATTGCTGCAAAAAAAGTTACAGGACGATTTTTAAATAAAAATAACATTCGAAAGATTAAGAAAAGTATACTGTCTGATTTAAATCCGCAAGAACAAAAAATAAAGACAAGTATACTTTTAGCTTCTTTTCTCGGTACTGCTGCTTCGGCAGCTTTTTTTACGCCTTTATTAAATAATTTTGTTTTAAACAAATTTCTGGATAAAATTATCAAGAATAAAAATAAAAAAGAAGAAAATATTTTTAGTAAACATTACAAATTAACATAATTATTATTTTTTAATTTAAAAAAAAGATGCTATGATACTCTATAAAGTTATCTTCAAGTTTAATAACCTAAAAAATATTTATAATAATAGAACAATGAGGAGGCATTATGACAGATAGCAAAAACAAGATTTACTTTGTGGATGTCACAAACAGGGATGGAGTTCAAACCTCGCGTTTAGGGCTGGCAAAGCTTCAAAAAACTTTAATTAATTACCTTCTTAATGAAATGGGCATTACTCAATCAGAATTCGGCTTTCCAAATACAAAACACGAAATTAACTATTTAAATGCAAATTTAGAGCTTGTTGATAGAGGAGTTATAACAAAAACAAAGCTTAGCGGTTGGATGAGAGCGCTAGAAAGCGATGTTTACCAGTCTTTTCAGAATGTGCCAAGGTTAAAAAACGTAAATTTATCAATATCGACTTCTGATCAGATGATTTTCGGCAAATTTAAAGGTTCTAAAACTCAGGATGATATTATTAATCAAATGAAAGATGCAGTTGCTGCCGCAAAAGCTTGCGGTGCACAAATAATTGGCGTAAATGCCGAAGATGCTTCAAGAACAGAACTTGATTTTCTTATAAAATTTACCAAAGCAGCCCGTGATTGCGGAGCTCACAGAATTAGATACTGCGATACATTAGGTTATGATGATCCTAATACAATTTATAACAAAATTTACGCGCTTGGTGAAGCTGTTGGTCTTCCAATAGAACTTCATTGTCATAATGATCTTGGCATGGCTGCCGCTAATTCTATTATGGGTGCTAAAGCAGCAATAGATTCCGGTGTTGATGCTTATATTAACACCGCAATTAACGGTATGGGCGAAAGAGCGGGAAATGCGGATTTAATTTCCTGTTTGTTGGGAATATTAAAATCAAGCGGTTTTGAAAATAAATATCAAATTGATCCTCAAATTAATCTTGAAGTAGCATGGAGGCTTGCTAAATATACTGCCTATGCTTTTGGTGTTCCTATTCCTCTTAATCAGCCTGCTGTAGGGGATAATGCGTTTGCGCATGAGTCAGGTATTCATGCTGATGGGGCTCTTAAAGACAGAAAAAATTATGAGCTGTATGAATTTGAAGAGCTTGGAAGAGGCGAACCTGAAATAGTTGAAACTGGAAGGCTTATTACGGTTGGCGAATATGCCGGAATTAAAGGTTTTAGAAACGTTTACGAAAAACAGGAAATTGAATTTAAGGATGAAGATGAAGCCAGAAATATTCTCGAGCTTGCAAGATACGCAAACGTTCATACGCAAAAACCCCTTGTAGATTGTGAATTAAGATTTATTTACAATTATCCCGATATTGCAGCTAAATTAATGACAACAATGCCTTATTATATGCCTGTCGGCGAACTTAAAAAACGTATAGACCAGGATATAGCAAGAGCAAACAAAAACGCAAAAGAAAAAAATAAATCAGAAACAATAGTATAAAGGACTTAAAAATGGGAAAAACTATTGCAGAAAAAATAATAAGCGAACATTCAGGCAAATCTGTTAAAGCAGGTGAGTTTGTTGTTGCTAATGTTGATGTTGCAGCTGTTCAGGATGGGACAGGTCCTCTTACCATTCAGGAAATTCAAAAAATAGGGCTTGAAAAATGCGCAAATCCTGAAAGAACGATTTTGTTTATAGATCATGCCGCTCCAAGTCCCAGAAAAGAGCTTTCAAATGCTCATATGATATTAAGGGAATTTTCTAAAAAAACAGGGGCAATCCTTTCAGAAGTTGGCGAAGGGGTTTGTCATCAACGGCTTGTTGAAGATTATGTTAATCCGGGAGAAATTCTTGTCGGGGCTGATTCTCATACATGCACGTCAGGAGCTTTAGGGGCTTTTGCTACAGGCATGGGTTCTACTGATGTTGGAATTGCTATCGCGCTTGGAAAAACATGGCTTAAAGTTCCTGAAACTTATAAAATAGAAGTAACAGGAGAATTTCATGAAGGTGTTTACGCAAAAGATTTGATTTTGCATTTGATAGGACTTATCGGAGCAGACGGCGCAACTTATAAGGCGCTTGAATTTACCGGTGAAACTATTAGAAAAATGACTATGTCGGACAGGTTTACGCTTTCAAATATGGCTGTAGAAGCGGGTGCAAAAGCCGGTCTTATTGCTTCTGATGAGATTACGCGGGAATATTTGATTTCCAGAGGTCGCGGAGATCAGTTTAAAGTTGTTGATTCTGATTCTGACGCTGTCTATGAAAGAGTTATTGAAATAGATGTAACAAGGCTTGAGCCGACAGTTTCCTGTCCTCATACCGTTGATAATACAAAACTGGTAGCTCAACTTGACAATGTAAAAGTCGATCAGGTTTTTATAGGAAGCTGTACAAACGGAAGAATTGAAGATTTACGCATAGCAGCAGATATTTTAAAAGACAAAAAAGTTCATTCTGATGTGAGGTTGCTTGTAATTCCTGCTTCAAGAGATATTTTTCTTCAGGCTACAAGAGAAGGATTGATAGAAATTTTTGTAAAAGCAGGCGCTTCAATAATGACACCCGGATGTGGTCCTTGTGTGGGAGTACATGCGGGAATTCTCGGTGATGATGAAGTTTGTCTTGCCACCCAGAACAGGAATTTTCAGGGAAGAATGGGTAATACAAAAGGAAATATTTATTTAAGTTCTCCTGCTACAGCGGCATGCAGTGCTTTGACAGGATATATAACTGACCCGAGAAAAATTCTTTGCGCGACTGTTGAGCAAAGAACTTATCCTTTTGAGAAATATATTTAAAAACCGTCATTCTTAGCGAAGGCATAGCCATAGCGTAAGAATCTGTTAGATCCTTACGTCGCTTTGCTCCTCAGGATGACAAATGTTTGAACCTTGAAAATTTAATACAGCGTCGAAAGACACGCCAGCCCTCTGGCGAGAAAGGAGGGAGTGAGATGATAGTACTTTTTAATGAAAAAGAGCTACTACTGATAATAGTAACTCTTTATTTCTTGATTAGAACTTAGTTTCGCTGGCTACGGAATTTTTTATTTCGTAGCCCCCTGTATTAAGTATTTTAACATATTTATAAAAAAATTAAAGTCTAACAGGAGAAAAAAATGATAAAAAAAGGAAAAGCATGGAAATTCGGTGATGATATAAGTACTGACCACATTGCGCCCGGAAGATTGTTTCATTTGAGGACAAATCTTCCAGAGCTTGCAAAACACGTTCTTGAAGATGCCGACCCTGAATTTGCTTCAAAAATGAGTGTCGGCGATTTTGTTGTGGGAGGAAATAACTTTGGGCTGGGGTCTTCAAGGGAGCATGCCCCGCAGGTTATAAAAATCGCAGGAGTTAATGCTGTTTTAGCAAAGTCTTTCGCTCGTATTTTCTTTAGAAATGCTATAAACATAGGACTTTTGGCTGTAACTTGCGACACCGACAAAATTAATCAAGGTGACGAACTGGAATTAGAACTTTCTAAAGGGTTTATAAAAAATATAACTCAGGGAACACAAATAGAATTTACCGCATTGCCTGATGTTATGATTAAAATTCTTAATGACGGCGGGCTTGCCAAGCATATCGAAAAATACGGTGATTTCCAGCTCGTTTAAAACTAACGAGGAGCATTTTTGTTGACAATATCTCCTCTTTTTCCGACTGAAAATTTGAACTCAAAATCATAATTTGGCATGGGTTTGAGGTCAATAATTTTATCAGGTGGAGAATTAAGCAGTTTTTTGCTTAATTCATTTTGCATTTTTTCAACTTTATCAATATCTTTAGGATTGACAGGTTTTCCTTCGGCTCTTAGTTTTCGGATTTTGGTTTCTAAATCAGCCTGTTCTTTCGGGAAAATATTTGGCTTAAGGTGTACGGAATAGGCTTCTCCTGTGGAAATTCTCTGGATTATAAACCCGTCACCGATTGATTTGTCTATGCTTAAAGTCCCGAAGTTGATTCTTGCTCCCGTCATCATAGAAACAGTATCAACCCAACAGGGACCGTTTTTTGAAACTACTCTTAAGTCTGTTCTGTCTATAATTCCTTCAGGGAAAAGCTTTTTGGAGGCTTCTTTTATTTCCAGATAAGAAATAACAAGCCCGTCGCAAAGGTGTCCGTGGATTCTTGCTATGTCTTTTAAGCCAATTTCTTTTGTTTTTGTTGAATAACGACCTAAGGCACTGTCTGTATCAAGGACTTTTATCGGTGCATTGTATTTTGCGTTTGCTGCCCAGTTAGGATAAAACCAGTCGGGAGAATCGTCGGTTCTCCCAGTATAATTGGGAGTACAGGAAGAAACTAAAAACATTAATAAAACTATTAATAACAGGTTAAATTTTTTCATTTTGTTTCCTCAACCGGTTGTAATTTTCCATCAACATTTTTATATCTTCCGCAGTCTCCTGTTTGATTTGGCTTAATTAAGCATTCATTCGGACAGTTTTTGCAGCGTACAGCTTTGTTTTGAGTCTGTTCAGATTTAACAGGAGGTTTTACCGCAGGTTTTTGGAATTTGTTTATAGCCAGTACACTTAATACAGGCAAAGAAATTATAATGCTTAAAATTATCAGCAACCTTTTAATTTGTTTTTTTACATAGTAATAAGGCACTATATGCAGGATTAAAAATATTAAAAAAGGGAAAGCCAGAATACCGTGCCAATAATGAGCCTGAGAGTTATTCATAATATGGTTCATGCCGTATTTGTGTACCATTGAATAACCGCTTATAAAATATAAAATCAGCATTATAAGCAATAACCAGCCTGATATATTGGCAATTTTTAAAAGATTTTTATTGTTCATTTATTTTCCTTATATTGAAAAATTAAATATATGGGTTGCTATAAAATAAATTCCCGCAAGGATAAACAAAACTCCTGTGATTTTTCTCATCCAAAATTCAAATTTTACAAGGTTGTTATAGGCTTTGCCGAGAGAATTTGCGCTAAAAGCAATTATTATTGCAAAAAGCACAACAGGAAGTCCCGTTCCTATGCCATATACTAAAGGAAAAAGAATTTTTGAATTATGTTCAACAGAAAGAGAAAGAAGGCTTCCAAAGAATAATGCGGCGGAAATAGGACAAAAAGAAAGCGCAAAGATAATCCCAAGAAGCAATGCGCCGAAAAGCCCGAAATTTTTAACTTTTTCATGCAAGCCTGTACCCGCAAATCCTGCCGAGAAGTTGATTTTTATGATTTCCAGCAAAATTATTCCGACAAGAATCAATATAGGACCGAGTATTATATTGATATAATGCTGAAGAAAATTAGCAATTG
>Ga0209417_1004799_pt1 | contig 15723 bp, 17 predicted proteins | sample RifGroF2_FD_184002 | JGI IMG/M metagenome (GOLD analysis project Ga0209417, IMG submission 184002) | Groundwater microbial communities from Rifle, Colorado, USA - Groundwater F2 (SPAdes) (version 2) | ecosystem: Environmental > Aquatic > Deep subsurface > Groundwater | place: Rifle, Colorado... | reverse complement strand
CAGTAAAATTACCGGGAAATTGCAGAATAACTGGAATGAAGAAATCGGCTCAATCATCCTGAAATTACTCCCTGCCGGAAGTGTGACCGGTGCTCCGAAGGCAAAGACTCTTGAAATAATCGAATCTACCGAGCAATACGACAGAGGATATTATACAGGAATTGCCGGAATATATGACGGGAAAAATTTAAATAGCTGTGTGCTTATTCGCTTCATCGAGAAAAATGAAAATGGTTTGCAATTCAAATCCGGTGGAGGTATAACTTCGATGAGCAGTTCGAATAGTGAATATAATGAATTAATCGAGAAAATTTATGTTCCCACTTTTTGAAACGATATTGCTTCAAAATTCCAAATTGCACAATCCGGAATTCCATCTGGAGAGGATTTCATCATCAAGAAAAAAATTATGGAACAAAAAAGATACTGCCGATATTCAAAAAATATTTTCGGAATTTGATCCAAAACTAGTTGAAAATTACCAATCTGAAAAAAAATATAAATTCAAATTATCTTACGATGAGAAAAATGCTGAATATTCTGTTCAACTCTATAAAACAAGAAAGATTAATCGGCTTATTGCTCTGAATGCCGATGAGATTGAATATTCACTGAAATATACTAATAGGTTATTTTTTGAAAATTTATTATTTAATAATGATATATCTATAAATACCGAATTAATCATTATCCAAAAAGGATTTGCAACTGATGCTACTTACGCAAATTTAGTATTCGAATTAGACGGAGAATTTTTTACACCGACTAATTATATTCTGCCTGGCACAAAAAGAGCAAAGTATTTGAAAGAAAAAGTTATTACTGAAAGGGAGATTAGAGCAGGTGAAATTAATAATTTCGAGAAAATTCACTTAATTAATGCAATGTTGAATTTGGGTGAAATTACAATAAATTCACCTTTTAATATTCCTAAATAGTAATATGTATTATTAAATAATAAAAGTAAAAGCAATGGAACAAACAAAATTTACATTCTGGAAAAAAGTTGACTTAACTTTCGACCAGGCAATAGAAAGAGCAACAGAAGAGTTGCAGAAAGAAGGATTTGGTATTATCACGCAGGTGGACATAACCGGCACAATGAAAAACAAACTTGGAATAGACTTCAAACCCTACAGAATCCTTGGTGCTTGCAATCCGGGTTATGCCCATAAAGTTTTATCGCAAGAAGAACAAATTGGAGTTCTGCTGCCATGCAATTTTGTGGTATATGTTAATGATGCACAGGAAACAATTGTTGCCGCAGTGAATCCACTGGAAACGATGAAAGCAGTAGATAATCCAAATTTGGCGGATATAGCATTGCAAGTTCAGGAAAAAATTAAAAATGCACTAGCTGGGATATAATAAAAAACTTATATCAGGCCATCCTGTGCAAAGCTATAAAAAGTATTGCCGGCAATAATTAAATGGTCCAGAACCTGAATTTTCATAATTTCCCCCACTTCCACAAGCCTTCGGGTAATTGCTTTGTCTTCATTTGAGGGAGAAGGATTACCTGAAGGATGATTATGCAGGACAATAATTGCAGCAGCAGATTCAATTATAGCCGCACGGAACACTTCTCTTGGATGTACAATTGATGCATTTATCGTTCCGTTACTAATATTCACCCTCTTGATAATTTGATTAGAGGAATTTAGCAGCAAAGCGAAAAATTTCTCCGTCCTTTCAGCATGAAATTCCGGAATAAAGAATTGTGCAATTTCTTCCGGTGAACGAAACATTTTCAGTTCACCAAAGGAACGAATTTTGGTACGTTTGGCAAATTCCAGTGTTGCCGCTATGGAAATAGATTTCGCTTCACCAATCCCTTTCACTGTTCTTAAAGTAGCAGCATCCAAATTCACAAGCTTGGATATATCATTCTCCGCCAATTCCATAAGTTCTTTGGATAAATCTATTGCAGATTTACCTTTGGTACCGTTATTTATGATTATCGCAAGGAGTTCCGAATCTGAAAGTGCTTCAGGACCTCGTTTCATCATTTTTTCACGGGGACGGTCGTCAGGATTCCACTCTTTAATGGGTTTCTGCATTTTGCACCTATTTCTTCGATTTTGCGTATTTTTGTAACTGATAAATAATCAAATTACGAAAAAATATTAAATTTTTTGATATTAAAGAATAAGATTTAGCATGATAGAATTACTCATATTCCATTTTCACATTTTAGTGGCACTTTTCGCCTTCACCAAAAACTGGCAGAAATCATCACTCAAAGATGGATTTCAGGCATTGGGATTAATCGCTTTGATTTTTGCAATCGGCTGGGCTCTCACAGGTTCACTTGCCTATGCAATTTGGCCCAAAGAATGGAATACGGTATTTTTCACTCATTCAACCTTATCCCTGATTATGCTCACAATTCCGGAATGCTTTTTCTTTTACTATTTCTTCTTCCAGGATGACGCACCTAAGCAAGAAATTCCGAACGAATCATAGCTGAAACCTCCTCCATTTTTAGTCCACGTGAACCTTTTACAAGAATTGCAATATTGCCTTGCAATTTTTCCTTTTGCAAATTCCTGATTTCATCTTTTAAGAAGTCGAAGAGCATTTCTTTGGATTCAAAATGGCGAATACCTGAAATTTTCGCAATATCGAAAGCTTTAGCATAATCATCTCCGAATAAGCAAATTTCATCTGCCTTAAGGGCAGCTTGTTTCAGTATTTCTACATGTTCTGAAACTGAATTTACACCTTGTTCCCGCATATCACCGAGAATAGCAAATTTCTTTGACTGATTTGTAATTTTGCTGAGTGTATCCAGTGCAAGTATTGTTGAATCAGGATTTGCATTATATGTATCATTCAGCAATGTAATTCCATTTTTGGCTTCGATGGACATTCTTGCATAATCTGAACTTGTATCCGGCAAATACGATTCAAGAGCTTTTTTGATATTTTCATTGCTAATTCCGAATTTTACGGCAATTGCAGCAGCTGCAAGAGAATTATACACAAAGTTCAATCCTTTTGCTTGCAAAGTTACATCAAAACTAAATGTTCTATCGAAAAATGTAATATGCGAAGTGAAATCATCATCAAAGAGGACTTTTGCATTCAAATCATATCTCAGGTCCTCGGACATTCCAAAAGTGAATTTATTGTCCAGAATCATTGTATAATTCCTCAGCCTTTCATCATCCATATTCACAAAAGACATTGCTTCATTTTTCTTGAGAAAAGCAAAGAGTGAGGTTTCCTCGACTTCAACCCCGTCCAAATCCAAAAAACCCTCCAGATGTTCTTTGCCGATATTTGTGATAATACCATGAGTAGGATTCGACATTTCGGAAAGAAGGATAATTTCGCCAAATTCATTTGTACCGATTTCCAAAACGACTTTTTCCTGTGTGCCGTCCAATTGAAAAAGCATCATAGGAACGCCGATTTGATTATTGAAATTTTTATAAGTTTTGAGAATTTTATATTCAGTTTCAAGAACAAGTGAAATTAATTCTTTTGTAGTAGTTTTTCCGTTCGAGCCAGCTATGGCAATGATATCCGGATCGAATCTCATCCTGTGGAAATTCGCCAATTTCCCAAGTGCATTCATTGTATTTTCTATTGCAATGGTATTATTTCCTTCTAAAGAAGATTTATTTTGTTCAAACCAATACTTCGAAACTATGCACAGACCGGCACCTTTTTCGAAGGATTCAAGAACATTATTATGAGCATCAAAATTTTCACCTTTGATAGCAACAAAAATTGAGTTTGGAGTGATTGTACGGGAATCTATGGAAACTGAGCGAGTTTCGAAATCATTCACAAAATGACAATTGTCCGCACCAAAAATAGCAATGAGTTCATTGCTGCTGAATTTTACATTATTTTCAATCATATAACACTTAGGTTAAATACGTGTATCCGTAAAGACCGGAACGATAAATAATTAAATACTGCTTTCCTTCTTCTGCGGAGATTTTTCCGTCTTTCACAGCCTTGGAAACCCATTGTTCCATATCCTTCACCAATTTCTTAGGATTATACTGAACATAATCCAAAACGTCAGCAACTGTTTCTCCGTCAATTACTTGCTGAATTTCATATCCCTTTTCATTTAGACTAATATGTACAGCATTTGTATCACCGAAAAGATTGTGTAAATCGCCAAGAATTTCCTGGTAAGCACCAATCAGAAACACACCCATATATAGCGGTTTTGAGTCGCTAAAATCAGGCAGCGGTATAAATGACCTGAAATTTCCCTGCCAAATAAAATTATCAATTTTTCCATCGCTGTCGCAAGTAATATCCTGAATTGTAACATTTCTTTTAGGATGTTCATTCAGTCTGTGAATTGGAACAATTGGGAAAATTTGGTCAATAGCCCATGAATCCGGTAAAGACTGGAACAATGAGAAATTGCAGAAATACTTGTCAGAAAGCATTTTGGGTAATGCTTTAAATTCTTCAGGCACATGTCTTGAATTTTTAGTTAGATCATTCACTTCCTTAGCAATTGTCCAGAAGAGGCTCTCCATGAGTGCTCGTGTTTTCAGGTCAAGAATTCCATGCGAGAATAGTTCGATTGTTTCCTCACGAATTTGTTGCGAGTCATGCCAGCTTTCCAGCATATTAGAAGGAGTGAGTGACTGCAAAATGGAATATAATTCTTTGATGAACTCATGTTCTTCTTCACCAGGTTGTTCTGAGTCTTTCCATTCAGGCAATGAAGTTCGTTCCAATACATCAAAGATAAGCACAGAATGATGTGCTGTTAGGGATCGACCTGATTCAGTAATCAGATTAGGATGCTTCATTTCATTTTTATCAGCAGCTTCCTGCAATGAAAAAATTGCATCATTCAAATATTCCTGTACTGAATAGTTGATACTCGAGGGATTGGATGAACGAGAGCCGTCATAATCCACACCCAAACCACCGCCAATATCCACAAACTGAATATTGCAGCCGTTCTTGGATAACTGCACGTAAAATTGAGATGCTTCACGAATCGCATTTTTGATTTTTCTGATATTTGTTACCTGCGAACCAATATGGAAATGCACTAAAACAATATTCTCCAGCAAATTATTTTTTTCGGCAAATTCGATTGCTTCAATTAATTCCACAGAATTCAATCCGAATTTGCTTTGGTCTCCACCGGATTCTTCCCATTTGCCGCTTCCTGAATTAGATAATTTAACACGAATACCTATAGCAGGTTCAATATTATGTTTTTTGGAAATTTTAGAGATTAATTTAAGTTCATTCAGTTTTTCAACGACTATAATTACGTTCTTACCCATTTTGCGGGCTAATAGTGCTAGTTCAATGAAAGGTTCATCTTTATAACCATTGCAAATAATCAAAGCATCAGGATTTGAAGAAAGTGCCAAAATTGCCTGCAATTCCGGTTTTGAGCCGGCTTCCAATCCAATATTGAATTTTGTGCCATAACGCAAAATTTCTTCAACTACCGGCAAAGATTGGTTTACTTTTATTGGATAAACAGAATAATATTTACCTTCAAAATTATATTCGGCAGCAGAATTATTAAAACTCCTCACGAGTGTTTCAATTCTGTCGTCCAAAATATCAGGAAATCGAAGTAAAACCGGCATAGAAACATCTCGCACCATAAGCTCATCCAAAATTTCCTTTAAATCAACTTTGTTTGCACCAGCCCTGGGAGAGACTGTCATGTTCCCTTTATTGTTTATTCCAAAATATCCCGAACCCCATCCGGATACATTGTAAATTTCATTTGAATCATCAATTGACCATTTTCTCATTAAGTATCCCGAAAATTCATTTTAAAAAAAATCAAAATTATAAATAAAATGTATATAAGTCAAAAAGTTTTTTTAATTTTGTGTGAAATTAAGAATTTTTTTTCGATAAACATATTCAAGGTAACAAAAATGGCAAGAAGTTATAATCACGTAGTATTAGTTGGCAATCTGGGACGTGATCCCGATTTGCGCTCAACTCCTTCAGGTAAAAGTGTTTGTTCTTTTTCATTAGCAACAACTAAAAGATCCAAAGATTCAACAGGCAACTATGTTGATTATACAGATTGGCATAAAATTGAATTTTGGGGTGTTCAAGCAGAAAGTGCTGCCAAATTTCTCGTAAAAGGAAAGACTGTCCTTATTGAAGGAGAAATTAAAAATGACAATTACGAAAAAGATGGAGTAAAGCATTATGGATATAAAGTTTGGGGTTCAAATTTTATAATGATGGATAATAAACCATCAGGAGAATATGCTGCAGAAAGTAATTCATCTTCGATTAATGATAGTGTTGCTGATAAAATTGACGATATGGATGACGACGATGATTTGCCATTCTAAGGTTGGCAATACATGAAGTATTTAATTTTATTCGACATAGACGGAACTTTATTGAAAATGAAAAGGGGCTTTGCAGCCCCAATTTTCTTTGATGTCATAAAGAATGTTTTAAATTTCGACTTGGACGATTCGATCCATATTGATTTTGCAGGAAGAACCGATTATGGAATCATATCTCATATACTCAAATCAGTAAATGCCGACCCGGCACTTTACAATGAATATTACGAAAAAATCTATTTGGAAATTCACAAAGAATTTAAGGAAAAACTTGATGATGATTCCCTTTACGTCCTTGATGGTGTGAGGAATTTGCTGAAATTGTTAGCTGCAAACGATTCATTTATTCTCGGGATTGTAACAGGTAATTTCCGTAAAAATGCTTTGCTTAAATTGGAAAATTGCGGATTGGACAGCTATTTCAAGTGCGGTGCTTATGGTGATTTTTCACTTAATCGTAAGAAATTGCCACTTATTGCTATGGAGCAATCAACTCAATTATGTGGATTTACTCCCGATAGCCAGAAGACTTTAGTAATTGGGGATACTCATCGGGACATTGAGTCGGCTACGTATAACAACATGAAATCTATGGGGGTTGCAACAGGTACTTACTCATACGAAGAACTCGTCAAATATAATCCTGATTTAATTTTCGAAAATTTTTCCGATTATCTGTCAGTTTATTCGTCTATTAATAAATTATTTAACATTTGAATATGGCCAGAAAAGAAATAATTATTGCAATTGACGGACCTGCCGGTTCAGGAAAATCCACTACAGCACGTTTTGTTGCAAATAAGTTGAATTATATTTATATAGATACAGGAGCAATGTATCGCACTGTAGCTCTTGCATGGCTCCGAAGCGGACTTAATTTTCTTGAAAAGGAAATTGAAACTTTACTCCCAAATCTGCACATTGAAATGCAGCAAGGTGAAGCAGGGCAAATCGTTTTACTAAACGGAGAAGATGTAAGTGCCGAAATTCGTAAACCTGAAGTTACTAAATACTCCAGCTCGATTAGCGCTTTTGGTTCAGTAAGGGAAAAACTCGTTGCTCAGCAGCGTGAAATGGGTGTAAATGGCGGCGTGGTTATGGATGGCAGGGATATTGGAACTGTTGTTTTCCCAGATGCAGAATTGAAGATTTTCCTGATTGCTTCTGTTAAAACAAGAGCTGAACGCAGGCAAAAGGAATTGATGGCAAAAGGTCACGATGAAAGTTTGGAATCCATTATTAATGCAATGCAGGAAAGGGACAAAAATGATTCTTCACGTGAGATTAGTCCCTTACGTAAAGCAGAGGATGCTATTGAACTCGATACATCCGATATGACAATTGAACAGCAATGTGATTTTGTGATTTCGAAGGCTTCGGAAATTCTGAAATATATTTAAATTTAATATAAAATTATGAAAATTCATGGATGGGGAAATTTCCCTTTCGTTGACTCAGAAGTTAAATATTCATCTGATTATTCAAAAATTCAGGATTATATTCTGAAGCAAAATCAAGTTATTCCTTCAGGTTTATTCCGTAGTTATGGCGATTCTGCATTGGCAGAGCATACTTTTTCTTCTTTGCGATTGAAAAGATTTCTCAAATTTGACTTAGAGAATGGTGTTTTAGCAACAGAAGCAGGTGTTTCGTTTGCTGAAATTAACGAAGTTACTATCCCGCAAGGTTGGTTTCTTCCGGTTACTCCCGGGACAAAATTCGTAACGGTTGGAGGTGCAATTGCTTCTGATGTGCATGGCAAAAATCATCATAAAAGCGGCACTTTTGGTGAATTTGTAAACCGGTTCAAGTTAATGCTTTCTGATGGCTCAATTTTGAATTGCTCAAAATTGGAAAATCCGGAATTATATCACGCAACAATTGGTGGAATGGGGCTAACAGGTATCATTCTCGAAGCGGAATTCAATCTGCAAAAAATCCGAACTTCTGTAATAGAGCAAAAGACTCTGAAAATCCGCAATTTAGATGAATTACTGGCAAAATTTGAAGAATTTTCTGATTTCACTTATTCAGTTTCTTGGTTCGATACTTCAGCTCACGGCAAAAATGCAGGCAGAGCATTGCTTTACCTTGGTGAACACAGCAAATCAAATGAATTTAATTTGGATTATAAATCGAAAGGAAAATTAATTGATTTACCTTTCAATTTTCCGAATTTCTCGACTAATTCTGCTTTTTTGAACCTTGCAAATAAAGCCTATTTTGCAAAGGAATTTAAGCGGGAAAAGAACTTTACTACTAATTTCGATACTTTCTATTATCCGCTGGATGCAATTCATAATTGGAACCGAGTTTACGGTAAAAGAGGTTTTGCCCAATATCAGTTTGTGATTCCATTCGAAAATGCGGCCGAAAATCTAAAAAAAGTGCTTTCAGTAATTGAAAAATATGGTCAAACTTCTTTTGTAACTGTATTGAAAGTTTTTGGCGAAAGTAATGAAAATTACCTTTCTTTCCCGAAAAAAGGCTATACTTTAGCAATGGATTTTCCGATTTCACGCAAATCTTTGGAAATGTTTGACATGCTTGACAAAATTATTGCTTCTGCTGACGGCAGACTCTATCTTACAAAAGATTCACGTATGTCGGCAGAATTCTTCCAGGCAGGTTATCCTAATTTGTACAAATTCCGTGAAATTAAATCGAAATATGACCCGAATAATAAATTCAACTCTCTGCAATCTATAAGACTTGGTATATAAAATGGAAAAGAATAAAACATGTTTAATTTTAGGGGCAACCTCCGGTATTGCTGAAGCAATTGCTATAGAATTTGCAAAAAATAACTTTGACTTAATTCTCACCGGAAGAAATTCTGATGAATTAAATAAAATTGAACAAGATTTCAAAATTCGCTATAATGCAAACTGCTCTGCGCATCATCTGGAAATTACAGATTTGGAATCACATCGTACATTTTTGGAAAATTTGCAAATCTTGCCGGACGTAATTGTCTTTGCAATTGGATACTTAGGCGAACAGAAATCTTCCGAAGCACATTACGATGAAGCCAGGAAAGTGATAGATATAAATTTCACTTATCCAATGAATTTGCTGAATCATTTTGCAAATGAATTTGAGAAGAGGAAAAGCGGAACAATAATCGGAATAAGTTCTGTTGCCGGGGACAGAGGCCGCAAAGCGAATTATATTTATGGTTCAGCCAAAGCAGCACTTTCTGCATATTTATCCGGATTGAGGAATCGTCTGTCAGGGTCACATGTGGAAGTAATCACGATTAAACCGGGATTTGTTCGCACAAAAATGACCGAACATCTCGAGACGCCTGGGAGATTCACAACAGAACCGCAAGAAGTCGCAAAGGACACTTGGAAAGGTTTTGCTAAGAAAAAAGATGTAATTTACTCTAAAAAGATTTACCGTTACCTGCTCTTCGTGATAAAACACATACCGGAAAAGATTTTTAAAAAACTGAGTATATAAAATCAATGATTCAATGATGGTTTATCAGCATTGCTTCATCAAGGTTTTTACCGGGGGAACCCCAATTCCATCCAAAAATAAATGGAGCTGTACCTCTATAAATCAATGAAATATATTGACTTGAGGGCAAGAAGGAATTTAGTTTTGGCGGATCAATAATATTTTGTGAAAATAAGGGAATAACCAAAATAATCACAAAAAGTGATGAAATTATAGTTTTCATTGCATTTCTCCTTATTTCTCAATAATTAGTTTTAAAGTTTTAGAGAATGTATCTGAATGAATTACAATGAAATAATTGCCTGAAGAAATTCCTGAAGTTGCTGTTTGGATTTTGTGTTCTCCTAAATCCAAAAATCCATCAAAAATATTTCTTATTAATTTACCATCTAATGATAGGAGGTTAACGGATACAATTTCTGATTTTGGCAAATTGAATTTAATTGTTAGTAGGTTTGTTGTCGGATTGGGGTAAAGTACTTCCTGGAAATCTTCTTCCAAAATATCATTGAATTTGTTGAAATCATACTTCCAAAGTATTAACTGGTCGTTAATTCGTAATAATGCATCATTTTTATGTGAAATTGTGAAATTCATTGTTCCTAATGAACCAGGTCCTCTTTCAGCAATAGTGTCTATTATTTGTCTAGTTATTAAATTATAAATTGTTAATCCTTCATATGCCATTATCCAATGATTTCTATCAGGTGTATATTTTATACACTTAACTCTTAAAGGGAAATTATAAGTTTTTAAAGTTTTATGCGTATTCAAATCAATCACATTTAATGTATGTTTTTCAGGATTAGTTGTATAATAGTCTTCAATCGACTGGTCTGTTTCATTATCAACTAAGTAAGTTGCTATTCCTTCTCCTGTTTGTATGTTGTATGATGTACTATCGAAAAATATTTTTTCATAAGTTTCAGAATTATATGTTTCTCGTATACCGTATCTTTTTATTAAAGATGTTGGTTTGTAAATTCTTTCTACACTTGCACCGCAAAATACAAATATCTTAAGGCCATCTGATGAATAAACAGCACCTAATTTTTTTATTTCTTGGGTCATTCTGATATTCTAATCCTAAGAATAGGGTATTAGAAATCTTCCCACTTGAAATATCCCATATTCTAAATGTAGGATAATCACGTTCATTCAACATTAATTTTGTTCCGTCTGGTGAAGTACTACCCGAAATAAAAATTAATGAATCATTTTCAAATTCTTTAATTATACTCAAATCATTTGTATCAAGAATAGCTACTCTTTTACCAAATGCAAATATAGTTTTACCTTCTTCTGAATAGAATGCACTATAAAAACCTGAATCAACTAATTGTTTTCTTATTGTTCCGTCCTCCGCATTTAATATGTACAATCCTTGGTTAGTTCCAATAAGAATAGATTGATCATCTTTTGAAAAAACGGCACTCCTTGTGCTAATTGATTGTATCCATGTATATGGAACAGAAGCCTTTGCCTCCTGCTTGAGGATAAGCAGGACAAATATTGCAAGTGCGAGCCAGAGGGCGTGCCTCCATTTGAAAGTTTTTGCTTTCATATTAATTCCTCCTTTTAGACGTAGCTTGGCTGCGTCTCTACATTGTTTATTTTTCGCAAAATTGCGAGTTGATTTATTTCATAATTTTTCTATTTTGTGGGTTTTATCAATTATATAAACAATAAAATTAAGCAAAAATTACAAAACCTATAAAAATAATTTAATTTAATCATTATTTTTAAGGATTTAATTACTTGATTTGAAGTTTAATGTGAAACAAAAGGGGCTATTGCCCCTTTTTATTATCTAAAAAAGTTGCAAGAAAATCGTTAAAATTATCGTTTGTATCCAAAATAAGACAGCAAATGAAGTTCCTGAATTTTTATGCTGCACTTCCCTCGAAAAATATGCAAGAAGTACTGTTATTGTTACTGAATAACTCGCTCCAAAAAGGACAACAGCGACAATTAGTAAAATTGATATATCCTGGAAGATAATGTATAGAACAAATGATATGAGAAACGAAATACCGCTTGCATAAAGGAATTTGTGCATTTTTGTTTTCTTGTCAAACAGGCGTCCTCCAATTGGAGCAAAGAGTATTATACTCAAAGGAAGTAGGATGCGTAAAATAAATTGAAGTGAATTTTCATCAAGGGATATTTTCATTACTTCATTTGTATATAAATTAGATATAGAATAAAAAATGCCGAAGATAATCACATAGAAAATCAACTTGTAATTTTTGAAAATTACAAATTTACTTTTCCGTAAAATTTTATACGCCTTTAGATTATCAATTCTGTCTTTATTGTGCTCTGGTTTATCGAATAAAATGAATGTTAAAAATGTGAGCATACCAATGAAGATTAGGGCATTTCCAAAGAGAAGAGGATAAGATAAATTCCCGTGAGGAAGTCCGAATACCTGACTCAATCCTGCAAAATCTGCTGTAAATATTGCGGCAAGAAGAGCACCCAATTTTGAAAAAGCAATCAGAAAACCAATAGCAAATCCTAAATGCTTATCGAAGAACCATCTTTGTAATAATTTCAGAATTGATATCGTAGTGAGCTCTAATCCTAATCCGAATATCGCAAAACCAATGCTGCCTACGATTAATGATGGAGGAGTATTGCTAAAAGTATTCTGTAAAAAATCATAGAGCAATTTATTATTCGGAAGCCCGTTAGTCAATCCAAACAAAGTTAAATAGGCACCACCTAATAGTACTAAAACTGAAATTAAACCAATTACTCTTTCATTAAATCTATCTAGTAATTTCCCTCCGAAGTAAAGCAAACCGATTAAAATTAACAAATATTTAGATAGAGAAAAGAAAGTGAAAGAGCCTTCTGTCCACTGATATCGGGATTCAAGAATAGGGTTCAAAGGTGAAATGGCTTCTACAAAAAAATATGCAGAAAATAATGTTACAGAAACTAAAATGAGGATTACCCATTTCGTGGAATTTGCCGGCAAAGTTAGTTCAGATTTTTTCGCTGCCATATCGTTTTAATCATCACAATTTATCAACTTCAAAATTAATAAAATAATTTCAAATTTAAATTATTTTACCCTATTTTGTAATTTTTGGTCATTTTTTTTGTTATATATATATATAAACTTTACAATTCTAGAAAAAGAGGTTAATATGAGAATCAAATTTACATTATTAATACTTTTTATAACAACTAATTACATTTCCTTTTCTGCATGGGAGCCTGTTAATGATGGATTAGATAAACAAGCTCCAACAATTGCTTATATGAAATTTGTGGAAGATCAACTGTTTGCATCTGCTTCTAACATGCTTGGGACAAGTCAAGGACTTTTCACTAGTACAAACTTTGGTGATACATGGAAACTTATAGGTTTAGAAAATTCTGAAATTACTTCTGTTACTAAAATTAATGACATGTATTTCGCTGGGACCTACAATGATGGGATTTATTTTACTTCTGATGGTGGAAAGAACTGGGAGCAAAGGAATATCGGGTTACCAGATGGGGACCAGACTCACGTCGATTATTTAGACAAAATTGGGGATACTCTTATTATTTCAGTTCCTGAATTATATTATTCAACCGATTTGGGATTTACATGGAATAAATTTGCAAGTTTAGAGGGAATATCATGCACTTATCTGGAATGTGCAGACAATGTTATTATGATTGGTGCTTTGGCAGGCGATATTGGATTAAATAACCGTGTTTCTTCAGACTTTGGAGAAACATGGACTGAAACAAATTTTTATACATCATCATATCCTTCAACATTTATTAAATATCATAATAAATTGTTCTTTACGGATTATACTTCCTACATTTATTCATCTACGAACAATGGAATCGATTGGATTAGTTCACAATTACCGCAAAATTTTATTGTAGCAATTGGTGTTAAAAATGACACTTTGTGTGCTGTCTCGTCAACCGGGAACATATTCTATTCGCTTGATGATGGAATTACATATCATAAAAGCGATATGTCTCATATTGGTTTTGATTATACTGTGAAAAATGCAGCAATTAGCAGCCGTATTATTGGATATAATGTAGGCGACCAGGCATATTATTATTTCGATCTTTACTGGCTCTTTAAGGATTTAGGAGTGAATGTTCAAGGTGAAGTTTTAAATATCAGCAGATATTTAGGAAAATTAATTGCTAATACTCAAAATGGCATATTCACATTAAATAATGGCAATACAATTTGGGAAAAATTCACCTCGACACCCAGTAATCAAGATAAAGATAATAATGTAAATTCAGTACAAACATTAGATGATTCAAAACTGATTTTATTCCATAATAAATCCTATTCTATTTCTGAAGATGATGGTGCGAGCTGGCAGCAGTTCAAGATGAATCAGAATATTTATAGTTATACATTTAATTTTTACCCTAATATCTATTTAGCAACACCTCATACGTATGCGATGGAACATAAAGTAAAGTATTCGACCGACAAAGGAAATAGCTGGAATCCACTTCTAAATGCACCATATGGAAATATAAATACAGGAACATTTTTCTTTAATAATCAAATTTTTTGTTATTCAGATGAAATTGGAATGCAAACGACATCAGATTATGGTCAAACTTGGATAAGAAAAAATGATAATTTAGGAAATTGGGATGGACATGTCAAAATATTTGACTCAGCAATATGCGATAGCTCATTATTTCTTATTATAGCCCATTATGATTTTGAATACAACTATTCCTATGTATTAATGAAATCTGAGGATTACGGAGAAACTTATCAGACTGTCAAAACTGATATTATATGGCCTAAATCGCTTTATAATGTACAGAACAAGCTGTTTGTAACATCAACTTTCGGCGGACTATACTGTACAACAGATAAAGGCGAGACCTGGATTGATAAAAGTGAAGGAATAGAAAAAATAAAGATATTAGGGATTCAAAGTTTGGGTGAATATCTATATATTGGTACAAACAAAGGCGTTTTCAGAGAACAAGGCGCTGAATTTGGCTTGGGAATAAACCTTACTGAAAGTACATCAGATATTTCCATCTTTCCTAATCCTGCCAGTTCCACAATCAATCTAACTGGAGTTTCTGAGGGAATGACGAAGTTTAGCATCTTTGATGTTCTTGGGAATGTGGTGATGACCGTAACAAGAAATAACACAGAAGGAGCGATTTATGATTCGCCCTTACGGATAGACGTATCACATTTATTGCCAGGAGTGTATTTAGTACAGATTGGGGATGAAGTGAAGAAATTTGTGAAAATTTAGATTTTTTCTAACGCATCAATGACGATGTCTGAGCCCCGATTAAATGAAAAAAACAGAATAAAAAGCCCTCTAAAGAGGGCTTTTTATTAAATAATCTTTGAGATTGGAATTATAATCTCTCGAATCTGGCTTGGAAGAAGCGGAGATATTCAGGTTCGTAAACCATTTTAAGTCCTTTTGCATTATGTCTGTTATTATAGAGATCTATAACAGAATAAGCAACAATATCCAAATGTGCCTGAGTATAAACTCTTCTAGGGATTGTTAAGCGAACTAATTCCAATTTAGGTTTGAATTCTTCACCTGTTTCGTTCCATAGCACGTACACCGGAATTAATATAAAGGTCAGCAGCAAGAGCTTGAGCAGGATACTGTTCCTGTGGAATATGTTCGTAGATTTTTTTAGCATCTAAAAATACTGCATGTCCACCAATTGGACGAACAACAGGAATACCTGCTTCAATTAGATTTTCTCCAAGATACTCAACCTGTTTAACACGGAATTCAATATTTTCTTGTTTTACCATTTCTTCGATACCACGGCTCATTGCTTCCATATCACGACCTGCCAAACCACCATAAGTGTGAAGACCTTCGTAAATTACAACCATATTGCGTAATTCTTCAAAGATTTTTTCATCATTTACGGCAACGAA
>Ga0209417_1004797_pt1 | contig 15724 bp, 9 predicted proteins | sample RifGroF2_FD_184002 | JGI IMG/M metagenome (GOLD analysis project Ga0209417, IMG submission 184002) | Groundwater microbial communities from Rifle, Colorado, USA - Groundwater F2 (SPAdes) (version 2) | ecosystem: Environmental > Aquatic > Deep subsurface > Groundwater | place: Rifle, Colorado... | reverse complement strand
AGTAAAGCCAATCAACATTAATATCTTTCAAAGCAGTCACGACTAAGGCGTGTTCTGTAGCGTGAAATTGTCCGTCAACTAAATGAACATTGCCACATAAAGCACCTTGTCTGCCAACCAATGGATATTTGCCAATATGAGTGAATGTTTTGGTGTAGCCCCTGAAACCGTTGCCACCGTAGCAAGGATAAAGTTCTTCGACATTGTTTGGTAAAATGTTAGAAGGTGATTTGAACTTACCTGCTTTCATTTCACAAACTTCTTCAAGTTTTTTGGTTGCACCTTTTAAATTTTCAGAAGCAAAAAGTTCGTCAATTTGTTTTTTTAGTTTCTCCGTTTTCTCTCTTCCTGCTTTCTCTCTCTGCTCAACAGCTGAAATTTCCTTGATTATCTTTTCTTGAATGAGTTTTGGTGGAAGTGGGATTTTGAAAGACTTAATTATGTCTTGTGAAATATTAAGACGAGCAACACCACTTCTAAGATTTAAAAAGTTATCTAGTTGAGTTGATAGAAAATGATACAAATAAAATGAGTTTATCTTTTCAGATGGTAAAATTCCACAGACTGCTTGATTTGTTGAGGCTTCAATCCCTAAAATTCCAACTTGACCAGTTGTTGCTCCATACATTGCAACCAACACAGTGTTTTTAGGAAACAATTTTGCTGACGAATTTTCTAAACCAATTTTTGTTATCTTATTTTCCGTATCATATATAATTCCATTTCTAACTTCACCGCTATTCACCCAAGGAATAGTTCCATTTCTGTAATACTCTTGATTGGTAGTTAAAGGCGTTCCACCTGAACCTGTTTCACATATTTTCCCTATTGGAATTAGTTCCCATTTAGATTTTAGTTGAACTTTTTTTTTAGCATTTAAAGACACGGATTTTTCAAATGCCAGCTTGGTAAAATCAATCAAATCTAATGTGTCTATTTTGCTAATGTTTTCTGCTAAAGGCTTTTCTATAATGAATTTCTTACCTAAAAATGAGCGGTAAACATAGCTATTCGCCTTTTCGGAGTTCAAAGGATTTTCTTCGTCATAAAGTTTGGTTGTGGATTTCCCGTTTTCATCACGATACATTTTTATTCCTTCGTGTCCCCTGCGACTGCTAAACTCGTAACCGATAAAATCTTTCTCTGCTTGTTTCTCACCAACCTTGATTAAAACAGTTTGCTGTGGGTAAACCAAAAAGTAGTAAAGCATTTTGTCTTGCTCTTTGGCAAATACCTTTTCATAGAAAAGTTTATCCAACTCGGCTTGCTGCTCTGCTTTGGTTTTGTCTTTAAATGCTTTCTTTTCTTTCAGTTGTTTTACTTCGGTGAGTGAAGCAAACCAAGTTTTATAGTCGTTGTAAAGTTCTTGTTTCTGTATGTTTTCATTTGGTTTCTTGCTTACCAACGAAATGTAGTCGGCAAGTTCTAAGCCTTCAAATACGGTTGAAACATATTTGCTAAATGCTTTTTCAATGCCGTTTACAGTTGCTTCTTTCGGTTTGTCAAAGAAGTTTTTTATAGCGTTTTCAATCTTTTTCCAATCGTTGTTCGGTTTGCGTTCCAAAAACAGTGTAACTGTGTTTGTGCCTGTTGCCATAAATGTATTTGAGCCAAACTCGGTAATGGCTTTTAGGTCAAAGTATTTGAGTATTATTTCTCTTGCATCTGTGTAAATGCCTGAATTACTCAAAATTGAACTTGGCAAAATCACACCTGCCCAACCACCAACTTTTAAAAGCTGTTTGGTGCGTTCAATAAACAAACATTCAATTTCGCTGCTGTCATCAGTTAATCGGTTAAAGAGTTCAAAACTTTCATCACCGTTTTTCAATGTGTTTTTGAAAGCTGAAACCGAATAGGGTGGGTTTGCCACCAAAATATCAAACTGTCCGTTGTCTTTGGTGTCGTCTGCACTAACTTCTTTTAGTTTGCCTTTGTAGTCAATGCTTTTTTGAAAATGGTCTAAGCCGTCAGCGTGAATAACATTTGCCAAACCGTCACCATTTAAGAAGCAACTTACTTTTGCTGTTTTTACTAATCGGTAATCGGCTTCAACGCCATAAACATAATCGTAAGCCCAATCAAATGAGCTTTCTTTCCAACTTTTGAGTTTTGAATTTACAGAGGGTTTTTGTTTGCTTGGGTCAATGCTTTCAATAATATTTTGCACTTCGTCCATTGCTTCGGTCAAGAAATGCCCGCTTCCTGCTGCATAGTCAATTATGTAAGGCAAAAAGTTCGTTTCGTCATTTTGGATTTTCTTTTCAATGAGTTCACGAATTGGCAAAGACGAAATAATAAACTTGGCAACTGGAACAGGTGTAAAAAATTGACCTGCTTCTTGCTTGATACCTGTGCTTAAAAGCAATTCAAAGAAGTCGCCTAAAAATTGTTGTTTGTGTCCGTAACGAATTTGATAAGGTTGAAGCAATTCAACTACTTCACGAACTACTATTGCATTTTCTCTGAATGATTTTTCGTCAAATACTTCTTTGAACGCAAACTCGTTGTTTTTGTGCAAACGTACTTTGGTAAACATTTCCCTGATTTGGTCTCTAACTGCTGCATCAAGAGCATAGAGTTTGTCTTCAACTTCTTTGTCGTTGTAATCGGTAACGTCTTTGGTTAAATACTCTTTCATTCCTTGTTTGTAAAGGTCTGAAAGCCGTTTTTGCAAATCTTCGTCATTATCGGTCTCTAACCATTGAAATTTTAATTCTTCGTCTGGTTTGCGATCTTCGTCTACGATTTTGCAAAGGAATAAATTGAAAATTTTGTTGAAAGCGTTTGGCTTGTCTGAAACAACATTGTGGCGTAGGATTTCCGCAAACTGATTAAAAATTCGTCCGCTATCTTCTTCGGTCAGTTCTTTTAGTCTGCCCCTTGTAAGTGCTTTTATTTCTACATCATAGGCGTTTGCCCAATCTTCAAAAATTCCGTTGTCTTTGTAGTTTTTATTCCAATGGTCAAAAATTTCTTTTTGGTTGCTCAATGTTGCCCATTGCTCGTCCACTTGAACAATGTCGTTTACATATTCAATTGCTCCTTTGTTAAGTCGTGAAGCGTAAAGGCATAAGTATTGGGCTGCTTTGTCTTGTTGGAAATAAGAAAAAAGCTGTCCACCGTCACGCTGCATTTTCTTTTTCTCGTTCTCGTATTCACCGCCCCAAGTTTTGCACTCAATCATCAAATAGGCTTTGTCTTCCTTGTCAGTGATTAAAATGTCCAACTTGCCTTTTTCTTTTCTTCCCATTGGCCACTTGTGTTCCAATGAAAGTCTGTCAGGCGGATAACCTTTTTCTAAAACTCTGTCCACACACTCCAACACAACAAAATTTTCGCTGTTTTCAAAGTTGCTGGTCGTCAGGTCGCCAAGTTTAATTTTGGTTCCGTATTCAATATTTTCTTTCTCAAAATTTACTTTGAGAATGTAGTCCTTGTGCTTTTTATAAGTCTTGTAATAAATGTCCTTTTCTCCGTCTTGCTGTTTAAAGCCAAGAAGGGTAATCAGTTCTTTTATTTCCGTTTTCTTCAATTTCATATTGTCGTCTGTCTGCGGTTGGCTTTTTACACTAACGCACAGCACAATTATTCACGCAATTGCTTTTTAAATTACTTTCAAATTACAAAAATAATGTCGAATAATTACAAATTAAAAATGAATTAAGAAAATTTTGAATTTTGAATGGAACAGCTGATTACTAGGAATTTTCGCTTCGCTCAGAATGACAGGGATTTTGTTCGCTTGCACCATCAACATCTTCAAATGGTTTCAAATCACAAGTTTGGCTTTGATTTTCAAGAATATTAATACTAACAAACAGAATTATGTATTTCAATAATTATTCTTGCGGCAAGGTCTTTTGTATTGCATAAGTGTGTGGTGTGATTTCATCACGAAATAATTTTCCAATAGCCTGTTTTATCGCTTCCTATGCGTTCAATTTTTCCACTAGCTTTAAGTTCTTTTATTTTCCGTTTTACTGTGCTCAAACTTATCTTTAATCTTTCGCTAATTTCAGCGGCTATTATTTTATTATTTTGCTTTATCAAATAAAATACAGTGTCAATTACAGTGTCATTATCAACTTTTACAGTGTCAATGGATTGAATATGCAATTCTCGATTTATAAGCAAATGATTTTCTCCCAGCAATAAATTTGCGAGAAAGTGAATAAGATGCCTTTTTGTTTTGTGGATACCCTTAGATAAATCTTCGTAGTTTGCTCGCACAAGTGCATTTCGGAAATACCAAGAATGTTCAGCAAATAAGTTATTATTTACCTCTTTAACACCAAGTTTTCGTAGATATTTTATTAAAAAAATTGCAGTTGTCCGTGTGTTGCCCTCGCCAAATATGTGAATCTGCCACAAGTCGCTAATAAAATGTGCTAAGTGTTCTATAATTTCTAGTGGGCTTAAACCTTTGTAGTTAAATTTTTTCTCTTGCTCGAAATCGTAATCTAAAGTAGCTCTCAAACTTTCGGCACTCGCATATAAAACCGTTTCACCGTTTAAAACCCATTCTTGTTTTGTAATGTTATAATCACGTATTTTGCCTGCATCGCTGTAAACACCTTGAAACAACCTGCGATGAATGGTAAGATATTCGGCAGGTGAAAATGTAAAGGTTTGCTCGCTTAATATTTCAGCAATCTGTGCTGATACTTTGTCTGCTTCTTCGGTGCGGTTTTCGGTATCTTTTAGAGGATGTTGTTTATAATAACTGTCAATTAACTTTTTTACTTTATCAATGGTAATATCGCCTTCAATATTCTTTTTGGCAGTTGCTATCAAATAATCAGAAGTTATTAATCCATCAACTAGTTGCAATCCGATAGCGGTTTTCCAAACTTTAGCTTTTTCTGCTTTGTTTGGTTCACCTTGCCGTAAATATTCTTCAAAATTATCCATTTTCAGATTTTGTCTTAAGTCTTTTCTTTTAAAAGTAGTAAATTTACAATTTTATATCAACTTTCAAGATGAGCGAAGCGAATCTTGATGAACTCATTTATACACGCAATTGCTTTTTAAATTACTTTAAAATTACAAAAATAATGTCGAATAATTACAAATTAAAAAGGAATTAAGAAAATTTTGAATTTTGAATGGAACAGCCGATTACTAGGAATTTTCGCTTCGCTCAGAATGACAGGGACTGCGTTCCCTTGCACCATCACATTGTCATAAAAAAAAGGCGGGAAATCCCGCCTCTTGAGTATTTATTGATATTTTTTTACAAAACAAAATTTAATCTGAAGGTAGTATATCTTGGGATATAAGTTCCACCGAAGATTTCATAATGTTTTCTGTTTAGAGCATTATATACATTAACAGATAATTCGAGATTATCTGCAAGGTAATATCCTGCAGTGAAATTAAGTACTCCGTAATCAGGCACATAACCTACATAAGTACCCGCAAGCCAATCATACCCTTGAGTATAATCGAAACTAATTTGAGCATCGAAAACTTTAGCTTTTTCGTAATTAGCCGCAATTCTATATTTATTCGGTGAAGTATTAGGCAGTAATTCCTGATTCGCATCAGCTTTAACAATATTGAAATCATAATGTGAATAGCCGAAATCAAAATGGAATTCTCTTGAGAAATAATATTCCATATTCAATTCAACACCCCATTGATCCACTTCGCCAACATTAGTATTTGATACAATAAAAGTTGGAACACCCTTATAATCTGACAAACGGGCAATATCTCTTGCGGTGAGTTTGCTTGTTAGAATTTCTTTCACCAATGCCTGATATTGCTGCAGATTTGCAGGCAAATTAGGATTCCACTGTGGAATATCGGAATTGACAGCCGGCAAAAAGTTCGTGATAAAATCACTCAATTGATTATAATATACATCTGCCGATAAACGGAATCTTTCGAAGTAAATACCTTCATAACCAAGTTCAAATCCAAGATTTTTTTCAACCTGTAATTTTTCATTTCCGATAGCCTTTGCATTGAAAGCACTCAGTCCGAAATTCAGATTTGGATTAGTGCCGGTAATTGCAGCAAGTGTATCATTCACTTTCTGCTGTAAAGCAGCGAAATTCACAGGTGCACCGATGTATTTATCAAAAGCAGGAGCATCAGGGGTTACTCTGTAAAGTTCGGAATAATTTGGTCTTTGGAAAGAACGGCCAACTGAAATTCTGAATTTTTGATTAGTTGCCGGATGATAGACAAAAGCTACTCTCGGAGAAAACTGAGTTTCGTGAATGCTTGCCAAATCAACTCTTGCAGAAGTTACAAATTCCAGATTATGCAATATCTTATAATCAAATTGACCGTAAACACCTGTATAAGAAGCATTTACGTCATCAGGAATTGATGTGCCTGAAGTTCGAATTCTTTGGAAATCCTGACTTCCGCCAAAAATGAATCCTACATTATCATTCAATTGGAAATTATACTGAGCTTCCAAAAACAAGTCATCAGAATTATCGAGAAGAGGTGCACCCGGAACCATCAACCACATAGTGTCAGGCACAGAACGTTTCATATAACTTGCCTGGAAATGGAAATTAGGTGAATTTAGAGCAAGTCGTGCATAAGGACGTTCTACATCTTTCACGAAAGTTCTGCCTAATCCGAAAACGAACATTTCATTTTTATTTCTGGAATATCCGGCTTCAGCAGTTGCAATCAAGTCGGATTTAATATCATAATCCAAACGGAAAGTCCCGTAATTTGCGGTAGTCATTCTATCGCTTTCCTCCAGGATTTTCTTTTCCAGCGGCAAACCTGCATATTCGAGTTCAGCAGGTGTATTTCTGGATTTAGACCAATTAAGTCTTTCAGAATGACCAAGAGTAAATTTATAGGACAATTTCCCGAATTGCTGTGCAAATCGTGTATCCAAACGCAGAGTTTTAAAGTCACCAAAAAGAACACTTGCTTTTGGTCCAAGCACATCTTTTGGAGCAAAGGAAGTAAGATTTAAAACACCATTGTAAGCATTGGCACCATAAAGTGAAGCAGCAGGACCTCTCACAAATTCCACACGAGCAAATTCATCCAAAGGTACTGAAAAAGAATTCCATTCCTGAGCACCTAGAAGAGGCATTGAGGTTTCACGTCCATCTTGCAAAACCAATACACGTCTGTTCAGCCCACCATTAAATCCACGGGAATTGACGATGAAATCGGAAGCACCGCTTTGCAGCACATCAACTCCGGCATATTCCTGAAATACTTGTGCAATTTGTCCTGTACGTGAACTGATTCGTATTTCGTCAGGAGACTGATGGTAAACAGCAGCAGGTGATTCAGTAATCTTTTGTGGTTGACGAGTTGCACTGTAAATAACCACATCATCGAAAAGATAAAGTTTCGGTGATAGTGAAATTAAATTTGTTTGTTGAAAGTCTGAACTTTGGAAAGCAATTTTTTTGGTTTGATATTTAAGTGCTGTAATAACTAAATTTATTGATTTAAAATTTTGCACGTCGAATTCAAAAAGCCCTTCAGAATTTGTTTCAAATGTAGATTTAAGTTCTTCCACAAACACTTTTACGTTTTTTAGAGGAGCCTGATTTTCATCAGAAACAACTTTACCTGAAAACATTTCAGCTCTTAATTGAAATGCAAAAAACAATACAAGTAAAATAGTAAATGTATTTTTAAGCATTTTATACCTAATTTTGTTTTAAATTAATTTCAAAATTATCAAAAAACTTTGAATTAATTTTCAGTTTCCTAAATAAAAAGTAAATTTTTATGAAAAATATTATTATAAGATATTGTTTTCACTTTGCAGTATTACTTTTGTTCTTGTCTGTATGTGATATCTCCACTTTTGCAAAAGTAAATGATGCGAAGGAATTCAACTCACTAACTGATAAGGTTGAATATTACAAAGATCGTTATGGAGTAAAGTGCTTAGACGAAAAAATCACTAATAATCATGGTGATGGATTTGATGCACTATACGGTACAAGAAATATGAGAACAATCCTGTATGGAATTGCCTATCGTGGCGGGGCGAATAATTATTACCATAAATTGAATAAAAGAGATAATCATAATCCACTGCCTGAAGACGGACTTGAGCATCTTCTTTCAGAAGGTTTCAGTGATGTATACTATCTTTATGCTACGAATTACAAAGACGCCAAAAAGCTATGGGTGAGCAAAGATAAATCCGATACTTTGCATTATCTGAATAATTCCGGAAATGCACGAAAGGATATGAGAAATATTATGCAGGATGTGTTGGATGTAATAAATAATCCTGCAAAAGGACCGATTTATCTGCATTGTTGGAATGGATGGCACCAATCAGGGTACGTTTCTGCAGCAATATTAATGCAATTCTGTAAATTCAGCAATGAATCGGCTTATCAATACTGGCTGCAAAATACAGATGGAGTGAATAAAGGTTACGAGGGAGTAAAAAATCAAGTAAAAACATTTAAACCATTTCCGGATATATCAATTCCTGATTCAATTCGTCAGCAAATTTGTCCATGTATGAAGCAAAAATAAATTAAATAAGAATATGAGTGAAGAAGTAAGAAATATGTTTGCCTCGATTTCGGGGAATTATGATAAAATGAATTCCATACTATCCTTCGGGATTCATCATCGCTGGAGAAAAGTAACGGTGAATGAAGCAAATCTTCAATCCGGACAAAGAGTTCTGGATTGTGCTACCGGGACCGGTGATTTGGCTTTTGCATTTTGGGAAAGATTGAATAAAATTACAGATACATTACCAAATCAGGTTATTGGAACAGATTTTTGCGAAGATATGATGATTTATGCACATGAAAAAAATGAAAAAATCGGCAATGCTGTTAAATTTGAATTTGCGGATGTAATGAGTTTGCAATACGAAAGTGACACTTTCGATATTTCTTCAATTTCCTTCGGAATACGCAATGTTGATGACCCTAAAAGAGGAGTTTCTGAACTTGCAAGAGTTGTTAAGCCGGGCGGTAAAGTATTAATTCTGGAATTCGGGCAGCCAAATGGACTTTTTGCAGTTCCATATAAAATATACAGCAAATACATTATGCCTCAGCTTGGCAAACTTTTTGCAAGCGATAAAAGCGCTTACACATATTTACCAGTTACTGCGTCTAAATTCCCTGCTGCCGAAAATTTCCTGGATATAATGAATTCAACTGGACAATTTTCCAAAACATATTATCGGAAATTAACATTTGGAGTGGCGTATTTATATGTTGGAATCGTTAAATAATTGAGATAAAAAAATCAACTGACTGAAAATTAGAGAAATGAAAAAATATCTTTCCATATATTTTACTATTTTCTTTTGCTGTATTTTCAGCATTAATTCGGAAAGTAATACTACTGTCAATAATGTTAATAAACACAAATCAGATGAATTGTACTTCATCAGCGATTTGCAAGCACCTATGTTCTTTGAATCACTTATCCTGAAAACATATAAAAATACCATTGCCACAGCAAAATTACTGGATGATATATATAACAATCCTCCCAAAACCTTGTTTTTATTAGGTGATAACGTTTCGATTGCATCGAGAGATTCTGAATGGAAACAAGTAGATACATTTCTGAAAAAGTATAGAGCAATTAATCTGCCTTTTTATTCAATACCCGGCAATCATGAATATAAGTACCGCAAAAAAAGAGGTTTAAAGAATTTCTCCAAAAGATTTCCTGGTTCAAATCTTTATTTTTCCTCACACATAGTTGACTCAATCGCTGTAGTTCTTATCAATTCATCAGAATTGGATAAAAATAAAATTGTCAAAGAGTATAAGAAAGAATTAGACAAATTGGATGAAAACCCGGCTGTAAAAATAATTATTGTTGCCACGCACCATCCTCCTTTCACAAATTCCAAAATTGTAAGTGCCGAAAAGGATGTGCGGGATAAAATTTTACCGCATTTTTTCAAGTCCTCCAAAGCAAAATTATATTTGTCGGGTCATTCCCATAATCTTGAATATTTCCAAAAAAACGGGAAGGATTTTCTAGTTATTGGAGGTGGGGGAGGAATTCAACAACCCCTGAAAAAAATGAAAAAAAGAAAATGGAAGGATTTAATTCCGGATAAGGATAAGCCTTTATATTTCTACCTGATAATAAAGCGGGTTGATAATAAAATTTTCCTCAGAACTAAGGGATTCAAGAAAGATTTCAAATTTTACGAACAGAATCTTTTCGAAATTGAAATGTAACTATTTAAAATACAATTAAGTAAACTTTTATTCGTAATTTTGTAATATCAATAAACTGCAAATATGATTTACCGATATTGAAATTATTTATTAAAAATATTGAATTTCTAAAGTACAAACGAAAAGATACTCCGACTCTTATCAGGTTTGAATTACCTAAAAACAGAGCAAGCAAGATAAATAATTTCAAACATTACACAACTGATGCACCCATTTGATAGTTCCATCATTAAATCAAATAGATAATTATTTCTTAAAAATAATTTTTTTGGCAATTACAGTAAATCAATAATTAGAACATAAATTTATAAATGGAGTAATAAATGAAAAGAGATTTTCTTTCAGTTCGTGATTTTACAAGAGAAGAAATTCTGGAGTCATTTGAACTGGCTATGGATATGAAGAAAGACAGAGCAAAATATGCGGAAGCATTGAAAGGACAAGCTCTTGCTTTAATTTTCGAAAAACCATCACTGCGTACACGCACAACATTCGATATCGGCATCCAACAATTAGGTGGATATTCACTTTATTTGTCACCAGCTGAAATCAACTTAGGCAAACGTGAATCAGTTTATGATGTTGCTAAAAATCTCGAAAGAATGGTGCAAGGTATAATGATTCGTACATTCGCACATTCAATAGTTGAAGATATGGCAAAATTTGCAAGTATTCCAATCATAAATGGTTTGACTGATTTGCTACATCCTTGCCAAGGTATGGCAGATTATCTTACTTTGTTGGAATATAAAGGAAAATTGGATAATTCCCTGAAAATGGTATATGTAGGTGACGGCAATAATGTTGCACATTCCTTAATGTTTGCCGGAGCACGTTTGGGCGTAAATGTTACAGTTGTTTGCCCACGTGGATTCGAACCAAACTTGAACGTATTCCGTACAGCTACTGAAGATGCAAAAGTAACCGGTGCAGTAATTGAAGTAACAAATGATATTCCAACAGGTGTGAAAAATGCAGATGCCGTTTACACTGACGTTTGGGCTTCAATGGGACAGGAATCCGAAGCCGCTGAACGCAGAAGAATATTTATGCCGTATCAGGTAAATTCCAAATTGATGAGTTATGCAAAAGATGATGCACTATTTATGCATTGTTTGCCTGCTCATCGTGGAGATGAAGTAACTGATGAAGTGATTGATGCAGCAAACTCAGTTGTCTTTCCTGAAGCAGAAAACAGATTGCATGCTCAAAAAGCAGTTATGTATAAATTGATGAAATAGGTAAATTGTGGCTAAAAAAGCATTGATAGCAGTTGGTGGTAATTCACTGATTCGTGCCGGACAAAGAGGAACAATCGAAGAGCAGTACAATAATGCTTTTGCGACTGCAATGGGTATTTCCCGAATGATTAAAGATGGCTGGGAAGTTGTCGTTACTCATGGGAACGGTCCTCAGGCAGGAGCAGCACTAATTCGTTCCGAACGTGGTTCGAAGGAAGTTTACACTCACACTCTCGATATGTGCGTTGCAACTACTCAAAGTGAAATAGGATATATTCTCCAAAGAGCTTTCACTGCCGCTTTTGCTCAATTGGATTTGAAAAAAGAAGTAATGACAATCCCTACTATGGTGCTGGTGGACGAAAATGATGATGCATTTAAAAATCCTACAAAACCTATTGGACCTTTTTATACTGGTGCTGACGCTCATGCCAAAAAGCACACTTTGGGTTGGGATATTGTGGAAGATGCTTCACGTGGATGGAGAAGAGTAGTAGCTTCACCTGAACCTATTGAAATTCTGGAAATGGACATTATCAAAAGGGTAATTGATATGGATATTATCACAATTGCTCTTGGTGGAGGTGGAATTCCGGTTCAAAAGAAAGAAGGTTTGATTTTTGGTTGCGAAGCTGTGATTGATAAAGATCGTTCTTCCGCTTTGCTTGCATCAGGCCTTGATGTGGATGTATTCATCATCTCCACGGATGCCGACCAAGTTTATCTAAACTATAAAAAATCCAATCAAAAGGGTTTGTCGCAAGTTACATATAATGAATTGAAAAAATATTACGAAGAAGGTCATTTCCCACCGGGAAATATGGGGCCGAAAATTGAAGCAGTCCTCCGTTTTTTGGAAAATGGCGGCAAAAAGGCTATAATTACTACTTTTGAATATATTGCCGATGCATTGGAAGGTAAGGCAGGAACAACAATTTTACCATAAAAAAATGGATTTGAAATGGAACTGAAATTAAATCATGTGCTAGAATCGCAACAGTTCAAAGTTCCGAGAATTATGGAACTTTTCGAACGTACTCAGGCTATGAAGAAAATTGTTGCACGTGGCGGGACGCTGGATTATCAAAATAAAATTTTGGCATCGCTCTTTTATGCACCTTCCACACGTACCCGATTTTCCTTTGAATCGGCAATGTACCGACTGGGAGGCAAAGTTCTTTCTACAGAGCATGCCAGAGAATTTTCTTCAGAAATTAAGGATGAAAATCTGGAAGATACAATCCGCATTATCGGCAATTATTGCGATGCAATTGTGTTGCGTCATCATGAAGCCGGTGGTGCTGCACGAGCTGCAAGAAATTCACTGGTGCCTATCATCAATGCAGGTGATGGAACCGGGGGACAACATCCTACTCAGGCTTTGTTGGATCTTTATACAATTCATAATGAGTGTCAGACAATAGACGGACTTTCTGTTGCATTTATAGGTGCACTGGATAATGGCAGGACAGCTCGTTCCCTTGCTTACTTACTTAGCAAATTCGACAGAGTGAAACTACACTTTATCGCACCGGATGAATTGCAGATGAAACCTGATATTTTGGAACATTTGGATGAAAATGGAATTTCTTATGAACTTTCAAATTCAACAAAAGGACTTGCGTCGAAAGTAGATGTACTATACATTACAAGACTAGACAGAGAAAGACTTATTTCCAAACATGTCGATTTAGAACAATATAATGTTGGTGCAAGTCTGCTGAAAAAGTTGAGAAAAGATGCTGTAATTCTTCACCCGCTTCCACGTTCAGTTGAAATTTCATCTGAAGTGGATATGGATTCAAGAGCTGCTTATTTCCGTCAGGCTCAAAATGGACTCTACGTAAGAATGGCTTTACTTACAATGTTATTTGATGAAAATAATTAATTATTAACTTAAATTTGAAGTGCAATAATGAACTCACAAGACTTTATTAAAATTGAAAATGAATTTGGAGCCCACAACTATCATCCAATCGATGTAGTAATCGAAAAGGCTGAAGGAGTATGGGTTTGGGACGTGGAAGGAAAGAAATATCTCGATTTCCTTTCTGCTTATTCAGCAGTTAATCAAGGACATCGTCATCCTAAGATTTACGATGCTCTTGTTAAGCAAGCAGGGAAAGTGTCGCTCACTAGCCGTGCATTTCGTAATGATGTGTTACCGCTTTTGTACAAGAAATTGAATCAAATGACCGGTTATGAAAAATTTCTCCCAATGAATACCGGTGCCGAAGCAGTTGAAACTGCCATCAAAACTGCACGTAAGTGGGGATATAAAGTAAAAGGACTTAAAGAAAATACTGCAGAAATCATTGTTGCTACCGACAATTTTCACGGCAGAACAACAACTGTAATCAGTTTTTCCAACGACCCTGATGCATATAAAAATTACGGACCATATACACCGGGATTCAAATTAGCTAAATACGGCGATATTGAAGATTTCAAAGCAAATATTACTAATAATACTGCTGCAATAATGATTGAACCAATTCAGGGAGAAGCCGGAATTATTCCTCCTCCTGCAGGTTTTCTCAAACAAATTGCTGAATTATGTAAAGAAAATAATTGTCTATTTATTTGTGATGAAATTCAATCAGGTCTCGGCAGAAGCGGCAAACTTTTCGCTCATTATTACGAAGATGTTCGCCCTGACGTAGTTATCGTTGGCAAAGCTCTTGGTGGTGGATATTATCCTGTTTCCGGAGTGCTTGCAGATAGTGCAATTTTGGACGTATTTGAACCTGGTTCACATGGTTCAACATTTGGGGGTAATCCATTGGCTGCAGCAGTTGCAATTGCTTCACTTGAAGTAATTGAAGAAGAAAAATTACCTGAAAAATCATTTGAACAAGGAAAATATTTCGTTGAAAAATTAAATGAAATCAAATCACCGCTTTTCAAAGAAGTGCGTGGTGCCGGCCTTTGGATTGGTTTAGAACTTACTTGTACTGCTCGTCCATTCACTGAAGGACTCAAAAATGAAGGTTTGCTTTGCAAAGAAACACACGTGCATACTATCCGCTTTGCTCCTCCTTTGATTATTACTAAGGAAGAAATCGACTGGGCGATTGAAAAAATCAAGCGTGTTTTCGATACTGTTAAGCCAATTGATTAGTTTTTCAAATTAGATATATTATAAAAAATAATTTTAAATTTATATAAACATTTTATAAAATGGAGTTAAAATGTCAAAAGTAAAAGTGCTAATTATTGGAGCTGCAGGAAGAGATTTTCACAATTTCAACACAGTTTACCGTAACAATCCAAACGTAGAAGTGGTAGCTTTCACAGCTGCTCAAATTCCTGATATCGCAGGCCGCAAATACCCTGCTGTATTAGCCGGTGAACTTTATCCTGAAGGTATTCCAATTTTCGAGGAAAAAGATTTAGAAAAATTAGTTGCAGAATATAAAGTTGACGAATGTGTCCTTTCTTATAGCGATTTACCTTACGATACTGTTATGCACCTCGGCTCAAGAGTGATGGCAACTGGTGCAAAATTCTCTATGATGGGAACTTATCCTACTATGATTAAATCTACTAAACCTGTTATTTCCGTAACAGCTGTTCGTACAGGTTGCGGCAAAAGCCAAACTTCACGTGCAGTTGTGAAAGCATTGCTCGATGCAGGCAAAAAAGTAGTTTCCGTTCGTCACCCAATGCCTTATGGCGATTTGGCAGCTCAGGCTGTGCAGCGTTTTGCTGAAATTTCCGATTTAACAAAACATAAATGTACAATCGAAGAAATGGAAGAATACGAACCACATATTGCTATGGGCAGCGTGATTTATTCAGGCGTTGACTACGAAGCAATCGTTCGTGAAGCAGAGAAAGAAGCTGACGTTATCATTTGGGACGGTGGTAATAATGATATGTCGTTCTACAAACCTGACCTTTCTATCGTTGTGGTTGATCCATTGCGTCCGGGTCACGAAATTAGCTACTATCCAGGTGAAGTAAATCTTCGCACTGCAGATATCGTTGTTGTGAACAAAGTTGACTCAGCTTATCCTGAAGACGTGGAAGAAGTTATGAATAATATTCGTGAATATGCTCCGAAAGCAAAAATCATTTTGGCTGCATCAGCTTTGATGGTGGATAATCCGGAAATTATTCTCGGTAAAAATGTTCTTGCAATCGAAGATGGTCCAACTCTTACTCACGGCGAAATGACAATCGGTGCAGCAGTTGTTGCAGCTCAAAGATTTGGTGCAGCAAGCTTGATTGACCCACGTCCTTGGACTGTTGGTAAAATTTCTGAAACTTTCGTTAAATATCCTTATATCGGAA
>Ga0209417_1004795_pt1 | contig 15732 bp, 21 predicted proteins | sample RifGroF2_FD_184002 | JGI IMG/M metagenome (GOLD analysis project Ga0209417, IMG submission 184002) | Groundwater microbial communities from Rifle, Colorado, USA - Groundwater F2 (SPAdes) (version 2) | ecosystem: Environmental > Aquatic > Deep subsurface > Groundwater | place: Rifle, Colorado... | reverse complement strand
AAGGTAATTTAGTGCCTTTTGCAGTACTAACATTAATCTTTAAACGTAAATTTTCAGTATCTAATTCAAGTCCGGAAACAGTCCAAGGATTGGATAGATTAAGCATTTGTCCATAATGTTCGTTAAGAGTTGGTTGTGGGTAGTTCATATACCCTCCAGCATATCGCAATTAAATTTGTTTTTCCATTACCCACAGAATTCTTCTAAGAACCAAAAAAATAAAAACCGTAAATCTTACGGTTTTTATTTTTCAATTTTTATACAAAAAAAAGACACCCGAAGACTAAAAGTTCTCGTCCAGAATTCTGTCTTGGGTATCTGAGGTCTCCGTTCAGGAGACTGAACAGGCTCGACGTACCTGAAAGGAAATCGTACGGTGACCTCCCAGGCTCTTCGCGCCTTTAACAATCATGACAAAGGGCAACTGAGACTTCGTCAACTCCCCCTCAAATTGAGAAGACGAATGTTCGCGGTCGCGCGTTGACCCCGAACCCGTTCGAGAAATTCATTAACCAGCATGCTTGAAAGAACACCAAGCAGTTCAGCGACGATGCGGAAATCTCTCCACAACTGGTTGGGTCTCGCACAAGACATTCGATCTACCAAACCTCGGGCCTCCAGGCCATTCAAGGTCTCACCAGGCTCTCGTAATCTGGCGATGCCGCGCGCGAGCCGGTAGATGTCGGGTTCGATCCTACGCAATACATCTGCGTCGATCTCCAAGACCTCCAACATGCGCACGAGCTTCACGGGATCGACAAGGATCGGGTGCACCCAAACCTCCCCAAACGCGATAGTTCTAAGGATCGCTGTGGCCTGGGCGTACAAGGCGTTACGCCAGAATCTCTCAATTTCTTCTTTTTCGATTCCCAGATCCCTGAACATAGAGGAGTTGTCCTCGAGGTGCCGCCGAAGTTCGTACGCGTTCCGGACGTACAGATATTCGTCCGGACGGTCATTTCTGAGAGCGAAAATGAGGTAAGAAATTTGAGAGGCTACGGACATGGCGTTTTCTCCTTGAAAGACGTTGCTAGCTCACTTGTAAAAAGCGAGAAGGTATTATTGCTTAAAAAAGTGAAAATGTCAAGAGACCTCCTTTGAACCCGCATTCTATACTCAATGCACCACTCGAATACCATCACAAATTTGCTCTCCAGATCAATTTCAGCGAGAATTAGTCATCAAAAAGATTACCAAAAGTTTGTATCAAGACTATTCGATTAAGGAATGGCGCCTCCAGCCGATCCGATCTTGACTTTTGCTCACAAATGCGTTATACTCTTGCGCAACGAGAAAATAACTTCTCGAATTTGATTGTTCCTTTTGCTTCGTGGAGGCATGAAGAACATGGAGCTGGTGATCCGTCGTCATAACGGTGGTCCGGCCTTGGTCGGATCTAAGAAGAGAGTGATCGTCGAAATCCGCGGGGTAAAAGACGATTCAGATCTTCGTCGCCTCGTTGTCTCTTGTCGGCTGGCTGATGAGCGTATTGCTCTCATCAATGACTTGCGAGGCAACAGAGACACAAGTGGTTGTTGTCATTGGTCAGATCGAGACAGCGGAATTGCCACAGTCGAATTTTCGATCTGTCCGGTTTCGGCCGGCAATATGATTGTCATATTTGGCTTGCTGAACGACAGCAATTGCGACGCCGTTTCGACGGAAATTGAGGTTTTGGGCTGCGACCGTAATCCACCTCGACGGTTTCGTCGCCCCGACCTTCCATCCGGTCGGCGCATGCACTAGCACACTTGTGCCACGCCCCCACCTCCTTTCCAAGAGATCCGTACACATCCGGGTCTTCTTTTTTTCTCAAAAAAACGCTATAATTCTTCTACCTATGAAAAGACCTTTTGTTTCCAAAATTATCGCCTGGTTATTGGCTTTTTCTCTTTTTGTTCCCTCTTTAGCCTTGGCTACCTCTTTTAATCCCAACTATTTAATTTCCGACGAAGAATTTACCGATAGTTTTAGCATGGAGCTTGGTGAAATTCAGACCTTTTTGGAAAAAGGCTATCTGGCCGAATACCGAACCGAAGATCTCGACGGAAAAGTTCGCTACGCCTCTGACATTATTTGGCGAACCGCTCAAAACAACGGAGTCAATCCAAAAGTTATTTTGGTCATGCTACAAAAGGAACAAGGTTTAATAACCGACGACACCCCAACTCAAGATCAACTTGATTGGGCCTTGGGTTATGGTGTTTGCGACAGTTGTACTCATGCCGATTCGGCTATTCAACGCTGGCGTGGTTTTGCCAAGCAAATCAACTCAACAACCTTGCAGTTTACCGAAGGTTATTTTCTGGATTTAGAAGAAGATGGCGAAACGGTTATGGGCTATGCTCCGGGCGTGGCTTGCACTATCGACGGCACAACCGTGGTGCCGGCCAATAATGCCACGGCCGCTCTTTACACCTACACACCTCATCTAACTGGCAATCGAAATTTTGCCACCATTTGGCAGACCTGGTTTGCTCGCAATTATCCAACCGGCTCACTTTTGCAAGACACGGAGACCGGCGGGGTCTGGCTGATTCAATACGGCGAGCGTCGGCCAATTACTTCTCGAGCCGCGCTACTTTCTCGTTTTAACGAAGATTTGATTATCCCGGTTTCTCAAACCGAACTTGAAAGTTATTCCGTTGGCAGGTCAATTTCTTTACCAAATTATTCCCTGCTCCACACTGCCGATGGCGGCATTTACTTGCTGGTCGATGATGCCGTTCGTCATATCGATTCCATGGAAGCTTTTCGAGCCATTGGTTTTAGCACAGACGATTTAGTCGAGGTAACCACCGAAGAATTATTGGCTTACGAAACGGGTCAACCAATTACCGACGAGACAATTTATCCGCAAGGCGCACTAATTCAAGATCCTTACTCTGGCGGTGTTTATTATGTTGAAAACAATACCAAGCACGCCATTTATTCCCGTGAAATTTTGACAGCTCGATTTGGCAACAAAGCCATTGTTCCGGCCAAGGTTGATGAATTGTGGTCGTACGACACCGGCGCACCGGTGAAATTTAACGATGGTACCTTAGTTGGGGCAACCGGTCAATCCACGGTTTATCTTATTTCCGAAGGCGCACGTCGACCAATTGTTAGCGAAACAGTTTTTCTCGGCTTTGGTTTTAAATGGGAGAATGTAATTTGGACCAACGAAAATTCACTTAATTTACATCCGTTAGGCGAGGTCTTAGACAAAATTGGTTTTACGGAAAATCTTCAAGAAGCCTCGAGACCGTAACTTTAATTTTATGCTAGTTTTTGCCGCGCATATTCCCCACACACCATTGGTTCTACCTTCGGTTGGTCGAGAGTATATTGAGGAACTGAAAAAAACTCGAGACGCTTTAAAAATTGTCGCCGAGGAGTTGTATGCCACTCAACCAGAAGTAATTATTATTTTGGCTGGCCACGGAAATCCTACCCCAGAAGTCTTTTCTGCCAATTTCAACAATTTTTTCAATACCGACCTGGCTGAATTTGGTGACCTGGTTACCAAATTAAAATACCCTTCAGAAATTTCTTGTCTCGACAAATTACAACGTTTAGCCAGACACTCAGAAATTCCTTTTACTCTTTTTTCTGATCCATCACTTGGTCACGCCGTGGCCGTACCGTTAATTACCTTAACGGAAAAATTAAAAAAGTTTTCGGTTCTGCCTTTGTTTACCGCTCCTGATCTTTCGGCCAAAGCGCATTTTGAGTTTGGAAAAATTTTAAAAGAAATTATTGCCGCCTCGGATCGGCGAGTGGCGCTTATTTCTTCCGGTGACTTGTCGCACGCCCTAACCAAAAAATCTCCGGCCGGTCTAAAACCCGAAGGCAAAAAATTCGACGACGCCATGCGTGAGGCTACTAAAAACATTAACGCTTCCGGTCTACTTCAACTCGACCCAAAATTTATCAAAAAAGCTTCGCAATGCGCCTATCTTTCAACCCTTGCCTTGCTCGGCGTTTTAGAAGGCACAAACACCAAAGCCGAAGAATTGAGCTACGAAGCACCGTTTGGAGTCGGTTATTTGACGGTAATGTTTCGAATCTAAAGTTGAATTGGTTTAGTTGAAACAAATTTACTCGAGTTGGGCGGTTGTTACGAATTATGCTCATCGCTGAAATCTACCCCATCCAAAGATTACCGAGGCGTTTCTCGGCTTTTGATTATTTGGTGCCCGAGGGTTTAAAACTCGAGCGCGGTTTTTTTGTGCGCATACCTTTTCGTAATCAAGAAATTATCGGTGTGGTTAAAGAATTGCACGAAAGATTTTCGCCACGTCAGGGTTTGAAAGAGGTGCTGGGAGTTTTAGACATTCCACCGCTCGCAGAAACCGAGTTAGAGATTTTTGAATGGCTGGGCAAAGATTTAGCTCAAGGTGTTTCGGCAATTTTAAACGCGGCCATTCCTGTAATACCAAAACGAAATATCTCTTTGCCGGTTATTCCGGCTCTACCTTTAAAAATTCGCACTTCGGAAACCTCGGCTATTCAACGAGCTTTGCAAACCATTGATTTACAACGTCGAGCTTTTATTTCATCGCCTGATTTGCCACAAATGGCGGCTTTGGCCGCGGCTTATCTTCATGCTCACCCAAAAGATCGAATCGTGATTTTGTTACCGGGTGCTCGTGAGGCCGAGGTTTTGGCTCCGTATTTTGTCAGTTTTGGTTTGTCGGTTATAAGTGGAGAAAAAACCGAGGGCCGCTGTTTTTTGGCTTGGAACGATTTTCGTCGCGGCCAAACTCGAGTTTTGCTTGGCACTAGATTGGCGGCTCTGCTTTTACCAGCCTCGGTCGACGCGGTTTTTGTTTTTCGCTCGGGTCACGAAAGCCACAAACAACGGGATCGCAACCCACGTTACGATGTTCGAGAAATCGCTTTGGAGTTTCAAAAAAGAAACGCTTGTCGATTATATTTTTTAGACACCATGCCTCGAGCCGATGATTTGGCGACTTTTGAAAAGGAACAAATTTTTATCGAACACCCCGAACCACGACCGTATTTTGTTAATACTCAAAACGAGCGCCCCATGTCGCCACACCCGCTTATTTCTTGGACGCTCGATGGCTCCATTCAAGACTGTTTAAAAAATAACCGTCGAATTCTTTGTTTTTACAACCGCAAAGGCAAGGCTTCTTCTTTACGCTGTGCCGAATGCGGTTACAGTTTTCCTTGCCCGGTTTGTGGCGGCATTTTCACGGTTTATGAAACTTCCATTCGCTGTCACCACTGCGACCGTGTCGAACCGTTATGCTTGTCTTGCCCTAACTGCCACGGCGTCAAACTAAACGAACGTGGTTTTGGCAACCAAACCGTCAAGCAGGCTTTAGAAAAACAATTTCCGGGAGTTACGGTTTCTTTAATCGACCGAGCTAAACAAGAAGACGACTCGGCCCAAATTTTGTTGGTGACGTCTTATTATTTTGAAAGCCACCGCCAACTTTTTGCCCGAGGAAATTTTGGCCTGGTAGCTAATCTCGACGCTGATCTACCGCTCCTCGATCCGGGTTTCCGTTCATTTGAAAACGCTCTGCGCGCAGTTGAAGATTTGCGCGGACTGGCCCGCCGCGAGCAGGCCGTCTTTATTGTTCAAACCCGAAATCCCGATATTTTTCTGCCGTATTATAATAATCCGCAAGCCTGTTTAATGAACGAGCTCGAACTGCGCCAAGCCTACCAAGTTCCACCCTATGTGCGCTGGCTGCGCCTAAAAATACGCGATACCGAAACCTTGCGTGCCGAACTCGAACTTAAAGCCGCCAGCGAAAGCCTAAGACCTTTGGCTGGCATTACAATTTTTCCACTAGAATGCCAACCGGGCCGCAGCTGCCAAATTTCCGTTTCGGTCGAGCCCGGCGCTATTGACGCGGTTTTGGAAAAATTATCTTCGTTACCAGATCGCATCGTAATTGACACAAACGCGATTTCGTGATAATCTTTTTTATCCTATGTTAACGATTTTAACCGACCCCAATCCTAACTTGCGCCAAGTTGCCAAACCGGTCGAACCGGCCGAAATTTTGAAACTCGGGTTTCAAAAATTTCTGGACGAAATGCTCGAAACCATGGCCGACAAAGGCGTCGGACTGGCCGGGCCACAAGTCGGGGTAAGTAAACGCGTCATCATTGTCCAGACCAAAAGTGGCCCCGAGGCTTTTATCAATCCTAAAATTTTCTCGACTTCCCTGCTTCGTAGCGATGGCGAGGAGGGTTGTCTTTCGGTGCCCGGAGTTTGGGGGATTGTTAAGCGTTTTAAAAAAGTTAAAGTTAAAGCCTTGAATCGTAAAGGCGAAAAAGTCGTAATCAAGGCTTCTGGTTTGGAATCGGTTATTTTTCAGCACGAGATCGATCATTTGGATGGCGTTTTATTTATTGATAAGGTCGAAAGACTTTTGAAAATTGAGAAGATGTAAAAAAACCATCAGCTAAAAACAGGCTGATGGTTTTTACTTCGGGGAATAGGTGTCGGTCGGCACTTATTCCCAGTTTTTTAGTTACCTTGACTTTTCTAGTAAAAATCGTAAACTAACCCAGCCCCATTCCCAGGAGAGAAAATGGGCGGATCTGCACATCTGTGTGACAAAGGACTTCTGACCAACAATTCTCCCTGCATCTTGTCGGTGAGAGAGGGGGACGCTTCCCGCACCATCTGGTGGGGCGAGATCACGAAGTTGGTCGATCACGGAACCCACATCGAAGTGTGGGCCAAGATCACCGGCGGCCGCATGGCTTTCGACGAGCGAGGAAAACCAATCATGTCGGACGAGCAACAAAACATCGTCCCCGACAACTACGAAGTCTACCCCGACACCCCGAGCTTTCAACATCTCTTCCGGTGTCTCCTCGAGGCCTGGCGCATACTCCAGGAATCCAGCGGCCAGACCGAACACTGGCGCCAAACGCATTTCGATTTCCTGGCCGATCTCGTCGGCCGCGGTCTTGCACCACGATCGACATTAGACCTGAAGACCGGCAGTTAATCGTCTCCACAACTCCATCCGTCAGGACACTCTCCGGCGGATTTTTTTTATTTCTAAATCACAAACCTAAAAATAAACCAAAAGTGACTAAAACTCCCGAGCATTACAAACAGATGAAAAATCTCGTGCATACCAAACCAACGCGAACGCAGCACTCGGCCATCGAGGGCGTAGAACAAACAGCCAGCCGTGTAACTCACCCCGCCAAGGACCAGCCAAAAATACGAACTCAAAGGCAACCAAAGAATCATTGGGTAAAAGGCAACAACAATAAACCAACCCATCAAAATGTAAATCAAAACCGAAAGCCACTCTTTAATTCGCGCGCCTGTGGCCTTTAAAATCACACCCACGACTGCCAAACCCCAAATAACACCAAAGATACTCCAGCCCCAGCCGCGCGCCGGCAAAGCCAAACAAATTGGCGTGTAAGTACCGGCGATCAAGACATAAATCATGGAGTGATCAAGACGTTTAAAAATCTTTCGAAGTTTTGTGCCTTTGAAAGAAAAATGATAAAAGCAACTGATGAGGTAAAGCAAAATCAAAGACGAACCAAAAATCGCCGAGCCAACTACCAAACTCGGCCGACCACACAGCACCGCGAAGACAATCATAATCACAAGACCGGCGACTGAAAGCAAGGCGGCGACAAGATGGGTGATGGCACTAAGCGGCTCGTTCATAAATTATTTCAATACCAAAACTTCTTCCAAAGAAATCAAAATCGCCCCCTTAGCCGGCAGACCTTTGTTCTCCACCATCTCCTCAACAAACTTTTTCCACTCACCTTCGGAAAAATACTCGGCCGTGCCGACAAGTTTCGCGCCCTGCCAATCCTTGTTCCAAACCGCTAGACAAACACGATTATTTTTCTCGAGATTTTCTTTGGTTTGTTTCATATAAGTAATTATCTGTAACAAGAATTTGATTCGGTGAAACAACCTTAACAAAAGCCACTCCGATAACATTCGGGCGACCGGCCGAATCGACAGTAGCAAAGGCCACAGGGTTTTCTTCGATTATTTTTTGAATTTCTGGGGTGATTGAGGACATACTATTTTATAATAGACCCGAGGTTTGAAGTTGACCCAAAGCCTTAAGTGTCACCCGTTTTTTTTCATGCTGATAAATTTTTTTGCACAACTTCTCGGCCTCTTCAAAAGTTGACCACTCGAAATCGTTAAACTCGGAATTAGCTAGATCAAAAACCTCGGCTTTAACTTGAACGGCCACAAAGAAATATTTTTTGCCAACCATGAAGATTTCTTTTCCGGCATCGTTTTTTAATTCGCGCGAGCCTTGTTTGGCGGCCGAAAATTTCATCTCGTCTTCGCCGACAACCTGAAGTTCTTTACTGATCGAGATGACCAATTCGGCACCCAGCTCTTCGGCCATTTCTCTAAAAAAAGCTTGTTCTAAAGTTTCTTTGTTATCAATTCCACCCTGAGGCAGTTGCCAGAGTTCGTGTTCTTTTTTGTAGACAAATAAAATTTTCTTGTCAGCCAAAAGACAACCGACAATTTGCGGCCGAAAACCGGCATTGCGGATTTGGTCGAGATCGGAAAGCGATGGGGTGATCATAAATTTTAAAAATATTTTTTCAACAAAAACAAAAGTTCCGGATGAAACTTTTCACCGCGCTCGATCATTTGTCTAATTTCGGCTAACTCAAAAAATTTAATTTGCACAACATCGGGACAAGCGATTTTATCGAGCAACTCGAGTTGAGATTTAAACGTCACCAAAAATTTATTCGGCGAACCGGCGGCTTCGTAAAAATCTTTACTAAAAAATTCGATCTGGCTAGTTTTGCCAACTTCTTCTTGAAATTCACGAAGAGCTGCCTCTTCGTAATTTTCGCCGGCTTGAACATGTCCACCAACGGCCGTGGACCAATGATTTGGACAAAACGAAACCTGATCGGAGCGCAACTGCAAAGCCATTTGATTTTGCGAATTAAAAATCAAAACATGGACAATCCGATGACAGAGCCTTTTTTGATAAATCTCGGCCCTTTCGGCCTGACCAATAACCTCGTCTTGTTGGTTTACGACATCAAGGAATTCAAGCATAAACATTTTTAAGGATACTTGGTTTTTCCGGTGCTAACGATTAGGATTTTTTTGTTTTTTGTGTAAAAAAGACAAGAGTCTAATCAGCTTTCAAATTTTAGCAGTTTTATGTTAATTAGTAAAAACAAAAGAATTCTAAAAAAGCTGTTTTTTCTCTAAAGTTAGCCAACAGCCATTGACAAAAGTCGATTTTTATGGTATTATTTTACGTTCTTTTAAGGTTGACCTGCGACGAATTTAGCAAAAATTTTGTGCTAAACTCGCCGCAGATCAGCGGTTTCTCACCCCCCCCACCGCACCTGGAGGTGCTTTGTGACGACCCAGCCCACCGCCCTCAACATCCACCGTGCCATCACCCACTCCGGAGATTTCCACCCCGATGATGTGATGGCCGGCGCCCTGCTGAGCTCGCTCTTCCCGGGGATCCGCTTCGTGCGGACCCGCGACGAGGAGAAACTCGCCGAGGCCAAGGAATCCCCCACCGCCATCGTCTTCGACGTCGATGGCGAGTTCGACACCGAGCGTCTGAACTTCGACCACCACCAGCGCGAGGGCGCCCCCGCGCCCCGCGAGAACGGTGTCCGCTACTCGAGCTTCGGGCTCCTGTGGCGACAGTTCGGCGTCGACTACTGCCGTGGCCTCATCGAGGAGTTCGGCCTCACGGTCGACACCGAGGAGCTCGCCGAGCTCATCGACGTCGAGCTCGTCCAGGGCATCGATACCCTGGACGCCGGCGGCATCGACGACCCGCGGTTCCGGCCCATGGTCGGCTCGACCCCGGTCGAGATCAAGACCTTCGGGCTGGCACTGTTCGAACTGGCGCCCCAGCCGCTGCTCTACGAGCAGCCGGACTACAACAGCGCCTACCTCGAGGCTGTCGAGATGACCAAGCGCTTCCTCCGCAAGTTTGCGGAGAGCTGTCTGGCCAAGCTCTACGGCCGCCAGCTCATCCGCGCCGGCCGACGGGTCAAGGAATGCATCGTCGTCTCGCCGAAGATCGTGCCAGACTGGTCGGACGTCGTGAGTGTCGAGTTCGAGGAGACTTTGTTTTACCTCGAACCCGATCCGAGCGACCCGACCGGCCAGGCCTACATGATCTGGCAGGTGCCGACAGCGCCCCGGGCCTTCAGCGGCCGCAAGCCCCTGCCCGAGAGCTGGGCCGGCAAGCGTGGGTCCGACCTCGAGGCCGTGACCGGCATTCCGGGAGCCGGCTTCTGCCACGACTACCGGTTCGTCGGTGGTGGCAAGAACATCGAAGCTGCGCTGGCCATGGCCCGCGCGGCGATCCTTGCGTAGAGGACACCCCCCTATCTCCAGGAGACACGGACTTCTTCCGTGCCTCCTGTCGACTATCGTTTTTACCTCGTGTAGAAACAATTGAGAACAAAAAATCACCATCAGAGGTGATTTTTTGTGTAAAAATTTTGTTCTTAAAAAACTAAGGATACTTGGTTTTTCCGGTGCTGACGATTAGCATTTTTTTGTTTTTTGGCAGCCGACTTTTCATTTGTAAAAGCAAAGCCAATCCAGCCAAGCCCGAGGGCTCGCTCGTTATTCCCTGCTCGGCGGCTAACTTTATGGCTTGATCCAAAAAACGTTCTTGTAACAAATGGACGTTTGATTCTGAACCGCAAAAACCGGCGGTTTTATAAAGTCGGATCCACTGCTCGTCGTAATGGACAAACGGCAGGTGGGGCGAAAAAAGTTTTTCGGCCTGGGATTTAAAATTGTTGGTGGTGACGCCGAGAAAATGGCAGTTTCTTAATTTTTTCAAATCACCTGCAAATCGCGGATCGTGGTGTTTGGTGGAAACTTCTTTTTTATTGATGTTCAAAATATTTTCAAACAAATTCCCGGTGCCAAAAGGCACAAAACAATAATCCGGCGAGTTGTTGATAATTTCATAACTCAACCAATCATAAAATCTGGTAGTCGGGTCAAGAGCTTCGCTCGAGGTAATATCAAAACCGCCGGGGTTGTTGGTCAAGGCCAAAATTTCTTTCCAGCGAAAAGGTTTTTTTGACAAATCGGTTTTAAATATTTGACAGCCGATTTTTTTGAGCGAACACAGAATCTCTGGTTTTATTTTGACATCAACCAAGACTCGCAAGTCCGGCAGATTGTATTTTTTCATTTGAGTTTGAATGGCCATGGCCGCCGAACCCGAAGAAATAATTGACATGGCCGGCAGATGACCTTTGATTTGACCGCGTTTTTTGGCCAAAAGAAAATCACGGTAAGTCACAACGATCTCCCAAGCCATGCGGTCTTTGTGAGTCCCGGTTGGATTAAAACTTTCGTCTTTTAACCAAACATTAGAAAAACCCGGTACCTTAATCTTATAAGTCGGTGTGGCCGGAAAGCGCGGGCAATCAGCCGGAAATTCCGGCTTGCACGGATCGTTTTCCGAAGCCACGACAATTGATTTTAAAATTTTTTCTTCTTTTTTTGTTAGGGACATATTATTTTTCTACTGGATAAATTCGATACTCCAAACAATGATAAGCGTTACCACCCAAACCGACCTGATCATATTCTTTGGCAATTTTTCCGCCCAAAGCCTCGGGAATTTTTCGGCTGGCTAGATTTTTATCGGCGACCGGATAAAGGAGATAATCGTAAGCGAGATTTTCATCAGCCCATTTTTTGAGAGCGTTAATTGTTTCTTGACCAAAATCCTGACCCTGAGCCGATTTTTTGAGCCAGATACCGAACTCTGGAGTTTTGGTGTTAGCTCGATGCAAACCGGCACAACCCAGAAATTCCTGGTTGTTCTTTAAAAGAACTATCATCTGCAAACTACTGCCATTTTTCAAATCGTCAATAGAGCAATTTATAAATTCCTCGGTTTCAGAAACATCTTCGGCGGCGCGAGGATACATGTAGACAGTAACTTCTTTGGTGAATTCTCTAAAAATATCGTCGCAATACTTCATGGAGATGGGAAGTAGTAAAAGACGCTCGGTTTCGAGGCGTTCATCGATGAGATTTTTTTGGGTTTTTTCTTTATTCATAAACGTCCCTGATATTGTAAACGTTTAAACTCTTAACCACAAGGCTAGGGAGTTTAACAAAAAGACCATCTGTTTTAAAGATGATCTTTTTGAATAGTTTACTTTATCTTAAAACTATAACGTCCCGATAACAAACCTCCACTCCAATATCCGGCGGAGTTGTTAAAAGCACAGTTAACTCGATTGGATTGTCTAAGTCTGAATTTTTAATGGCTTCAAATTCTGAATCGCTGATCAAATCCAATCCCAAATTAATTATCGGTTGACCGAGCTCGTTTTTGCTATGAACAGTATTGCCACCATCGACCAATTCCACCATAACGCGAATTAATTCTTCAGAGCCGCCAGTAACCGTAAAACTGTCACATTCTTTGGTTTCCTCCCAAGCCGTTCTTTCAACCGGCGAATAATAACCTTCAATAACCGCGAGGCCTAAAGGATATTTACTATTATTAACATTAAACAAACATTCGACAGAGGAACAGTAGTTATTAATAAGCTCAAAACTCTCGTTTGTTTGTTCTACCAAAGCGCTGTTTTCGCCCTGAATTTGTGAAAGCTGACCCTCGATTGAAGAGATTTGGTTTTGCAAGTTTTTTTCGCTGGCCTTAAAGTTGGCCGCTTGCCAAAGACAAACACCGCCAGCGACTAACAAAATAAAAATTATTAGGATGGTTTTAAAATCCAACCCTCTCCTAGTTGGAGAACTTGTGGTTTTTTTCATAGTTATTTCAGAATTATTTTTTTAAGACTCTATACAAGTATACTCCAAAATCAGAACTTCGTAAAAAATTATTTAGCGCAAAACCAAACTTCGCTACTCGTCACCCCGTCGGCAAAACACGATTCTTTCTCGCAAACCAACCCGGCTTTTTCCGCTGCCTGTTGGCCAACAGAGTCGCCAACCGCCAAATATTTCCAGTCTTGGTACCCAAGTTCGCAACTCCATTCGACAGTTTTTACTTCTGGCTGGATCAACATGTCACCGGCTTGTTCAGAATAATCAAATTCGAGCGGCATGGGATAGCAAACATAGCCTTGGCTTTCAAAATTTTTGACTTGTTTTGGTAACTTACTGGCATCCCAATCTTCACGGGAAGTAATCGTGACCTCGGTGTATTCGCTATCAATAAAAGTCTGTAAATCTTTGAAAGGTGTGATAGCTCCGCTAAGTAAGTTAGAGCAATCATTGGTACCGACTTGAATATTCGAGGCTTCTTCGATTTCAAAACTTTTTTGCATGATCTCGAAGTTTTTTGCTTGTTCAGACATAACCTCTTGGCTGGAATAAACACAATCCAAACTTCGACCAATTTCCTCATTAAGAATGAAAACAACTCGGATTGTCGCTCCTTCTAAATCAATAATTAATTCTTGAGCCGGTTGACCAGCCATCGAAGTGTAATTTTTGGCAAAAATTTCTTCGGCCTTAAAACCTTCGGCAAACCAGTCGACAAATTCTGACAGGGTTTGCGGTTGACCGGAGTCGTTGGTTAAAGCGTTTTGAAAACCATAAACCCGACAAACAATACTTTTGTCCGGAGAAACAAATTCTTGACCATCATTATTAACCGAAGCTTCACCGAACGTCCAACTGTCCGGATAAGACAAGCTGAATTCGTAGCGGGTGTTTTGATAGGTCAACCAAGGTACTGGCTTAAAAATAAAAAAAGCAGCTAAAATTAAAACCGCCAGCGCTAATAAAACGATTATTAGTTTCTTCATAAATTGAGAAGGATTAAATAACCAATCGGGTTATGTTTTTCTTGCTTAAAGTATAGCTTTTTTAATCGCCGTCTCCAACCTCTCTGACTCGTCAGTGCCGATTCGAAATCTTTTGCCATCTTTCATAACTATTTCCACGGCAGCAAAACCGGAAACATTAAAAATCCACATGTAAGGCCGAGGACACACCCTGATACCCCAGCCGCAATACCAATGATTTTTTACACTTTGGGCCGAAATAATTTCTTTGAGAGCAAAACGTTTTTTGAATATTCCGTAACCAAATTTGATGGATAAAAAAGCTTCGTCGATTTTCACTTGAAGTGTAGAAAACGAAAACAAAATTAAAATAATAAAAATTTCAAGAAAAAAAACCGAAAAAGGAATTTTTTCTTGCTGGGAGACAAAGATAAAAAGTATAACGGTCATCAATGTCGCAAACAGCATTAGACGACCGATTTGAGTGTGTTGGTAAGTCATATTTATACGCGGGTTTGGGCTACTAAATTTAAACTATTTTATTTCTACTACCTTGTTTCCCAAATGTCTTTCCCTTTTCCAAACGCCTTCTTTTTCATCATAAAATTTTCTGGTATCAAAAGTGGAATAACCGATTTTTGGTTCACGGGAAACCGGAACAAAAAAATCCACTTTGGCTTCGGAACCAAAAGTTAAGAAAATTGGTCCGGTTTCTTTTTGGACATCTTGATTGGTTTCTAATTTTTTACCGCGCGCGTTAACAACATAATTTCTGGCACCCTCGGTTTGGGTTCTTTCCAACAAACGCTGAGCGTATTGCGTCTCGTTCTCACCAAAGACTGCCACTACATCAAAATCTGGCGGCGCGACTTTTTTTAAAGTTTGATAATCCGGAATAAAAACCAAAACACTTTGGGTTTCATATTCTCGGCCTTCGGTTTTTTTAAATCTTTGAGTCGTGCCATCCGGAAGATATTTGTATTCCGAGCCTTGAGATGTGACAACGGTTCGACCTTCGTATTGAGTCATAATAAATTTTTATTTCAAAAATTCTCCCGGCTTCCCCTCTAAAGCCAAACTGTGATTGGAATATCTCAAGTCATCCGTAACCTCCAAACCAAACCATTCCGGGGGAACAAAGGAGTTCGCTGCTTCTGCGCTATCAAACTCTACCTCGGCCGTGATCACCCCTTCGAGTCGACCGCCGTAAATATCTAACTCGATTGTACCGTATTCACCAGGAATCTCATAACGAGTTTTTTCTAAACGCTTCCCGACCGTGGTCGGCCAAAAAGCTTCAAACTGCTCACCAGAAATTTCGACCTCGAGTTCGGTACGAACTAAACCAAAACCTTTTTTGACGGTCTCAAAAAATTTGTCGCCTTTACGACGCAGGCGAACAACAGTCCCGTCAGCGTCGAGGGCGAGGTAGCCTTGCTCGATGTCTTTGTGAGGATATTTGGAGAGATTCTCGGGCAGGGTTTTGATAAGAAATTTTCGTTCGATTTCGAAAGGCATAGACTTGATTTTTTATTATCATTATGATACTTTTTTATCACTACATTGGCCAACCAGAAACCTTTGGAGAAACAATGAGCCTGAAGTTTTCGTCCCAAGAAGCATTGATCCTTGAAGTTATCAGAAGCCAGCCCGAAAAATGGTGGGCTTCTCTGGAAATTATGGATACTTGTCGTCAAGTAGATGCCAGTGTCCATGTAAATCAAGGCAACCTCTATCCAGCATTGCGAATGTTGACCGCCAATTGTTTTGCCGTTGATAGGTGGGAAAACGAGGAAGAGAAGCGAATCAGAATTCAGATAGCTGGATCACTCGTGTCTCGTTAACTTTTAGTCAACGATTAAAATGATTGTTAGTTAAGCCATAATCTGAGAAAAATATATTTTTCGATTTGAAATTTTTATTTGGTGGGATAATTGATGTCTAAATCATCAA
>Ga0209417_1004791_pt1 | contig 15739 bp, 16 predicted proteins | sample RifGroF2_FD_184002 | JGI IMG/M metagenome (GOLD analysis project Ga0209417, IMG submission 184002) | Groundwater microbial communities from Rifle, Colorado, USA - Groundwater F2 (SPAdes) (version 2) | ecosystem: Environmental > Aquatic > Deep subsurface > Groundwater | place: Rifle, Colorado... | reverse complement strand
TCTAATTAATTCATAAATTTCAGTAGCAGGACCAGAAGCAACTGACATTATCGTTACATTATTCTTTTTATCCACTAATCCTTTAATTTTATTTACAAAATATTCTCTTCTCATCCGGACTGAAATACTTGATCTATCATTTACGACATATTTATGCAACATTTTCCCTAGCTTTGTTGTACCTTCATACTTATCAGCATACATTAATTCCATAGTAAGATAATCACCATCATATCCATTCGGTTTTTCAATAACTCGTTTTGTTACTTTTCCCTGTTTCCAGTAGTCATTTAAAAGATTTCTATATAAAATTTTATAATAATTAGCCAGTGAATCTGAAAGGTTATTTGTTATTTTTTTGCAATCTTTATGAAATTTTTCTATTACTTCTGTTACTTCAGGCATAAATCTATCATAATCCTTACTTTTTATATGGGTAAGATCTTTTTCCCATTTTTCTAATTGCATTACAAAAGATTCCAGTAAAAAATGATAAGTACTTTTCGTACTTAATTTCTTTTTCTGTGCGATCTTTAAATCTGGATTTAATATAACTTTTTGCGTTGTTAGTTCCTGTTTCTTTGTAACAGTTTCTGATTTTTTATTTCCCATTTTATACCCCTATATTAGATTGATACTAATATATCGTGTAATCACAGCAAAAATTGCAATTTTTTATGTATGTTCTAATTATACTCATAAAAGTTAATTTTAGTAGTTTTTAGAAAATAAATGGCTTTCAGGCGTTACCCTTCTATCTGGATTTTGCAAAATCCATCCACTTTGGAGGATGAGGTTTGATAGGAATCTGTATATTGGATTATTTTTAAGGTATAGTATTATTATGAAAAATTATTTCATTCTTTTTTTAATCATCGGCTTAACCATGAGCAATATTTCTGTCGGTCTTCGTTGGTTGCAAAAGGGAAAATACGAGAGAACCGAAATCACCAAACTTCGATATGTTACGTTTCTTATTATTCTAATTCCTGCAATTCTTTTAGTTGCCATTGGATTTATTATCGGTAAATTTTCACATCCTTAAGCCTTTTATTCGAAAAATGTAATACTTAAAATAATGCAAGAAAGCCTTGTAACAGAAAGAAATACATTGACTTTAACCTGCTAAAACTTTAAAATTTTGATAGTACTATTCATTAATCGAAAGGAGTCTATCATGACTAACAACAATCACAATGGTTTATATTTCATAATTGGTGCTTTAATCGGATGTATCGGAGGTATTTTATATGCTCCAAAACCAGGAAGAGAAACACGTGAAGCGATTAAGAAGACGATCGATGAACATCAGGATGCTATTGATAGAACAAAAGAATCTGCTGAAGATTTAATATATCGAACAAAAAGTCAAATTGAAGAACTGATTGATAATGTATCACAAAGTATTGAGTCAAAAATTCATAAAAAAGTTGGAGAAACTGGAAAGAAATAAGTTTAAAATTCTATGGAACTCACGGTACAAATATTAACTATTATTGTCGATGTACTGATCATCATATTTTTCTTGTTGATGATCATCATGGCTTTGCTATCCATTAAAACAATGAGGAAAATTTCAAAATTTGTTGATAACCTCTCGGATCTTCATTTCTGGTTATCCATATTTAAAAAAATTCCGACATCGCTTAGAAAAAAGAAGTAAGTATGCTAAGTGCTGCAGAGATTAGACAAAAGTTTCTTGATTACTTTAAAGATAACGGCCACAGTTTTCAAAAGAGCGCCTCTTTAATACCCGAAGACAAAACAGTTCTTTTGACTATTGCCGGCATGATTCCCTTTAAACCCTATTTTATGGGGAAGAAAAAACCGCCTTTTTCTCGTGCATGTTCTGCTCAAAAATGTATCCGGACGAATGATATCGATAATGTCGGTCATACTCCCAGACACCATACTTTTTTTGAAATGCTGGGCAATTTTTCCTTCGGTGATTATTTTAAAAAAGAAGCCATCCATTATGCTTGGGATTTTCTAACTCGGGTATTGGAAATTCCTAAAGAAAAATTGCATATTTCCATATTTAGAGATGATGATGAAGCCAATAATCTATGGCTTTCAGAAACCGATATTAGTAAAGACAGAATTTATCGTTTGGGAGAAAAAGATAATTTTTGGGAATCTGGCCCTACTGGACCATGTGGCCCCTGTTCCGAAATATATTATGATAATGGCCCAGACCCAGACTGCAAAGAAAGTAATTGTTCTCCGGGATGCGACTGCAACCGATTTGTGGAAGTATGGAATCTGGTATTTATGCAATACAACAAGGATGAAGTTGGAAAGCTAAGCCCCCTACCCAATCAAAATATTGACACTGGAATGGGGCTTGAACGCATTACATCTGTTCTTCAACATGTTAAATCCAATTTTGAAACCGATCTATTTACGCCAATCCTAAATAAAATTAAAATATTTACAGAGCATACGAATAACAAAACGGCGCTATATGTTATCGCAGACCATATACGGGCTTCTGTTTTCTTGATTGGAGATACGGTATATCCCGGGAACGAAGGACGAGGCTATATCCTAAAGAAAATTCTACGACGGGCCATTCGTTTTGGTAAACTACTGGGTATTAACCAACCATTTTTGGTATCTCTTGGAGAAACGGTTATTTTGCATTACGGCAAATTCTACACTGAACTGCAAAGCAATCAATCTTTAATTCTTGAAATACTGGAAAGCGAAGAGGCCAACTTTTCTAAAACTCTGGATTTTGGTCTGACGATGCTTGAAGATATCATTACTAATAAAAAGATAGTTTCAGGCGACGATGCGTTTAAACTTTTCGACACTTACGGATTTCCACTTGAACTCACAATCGAGATCGCAGAAGAGAAAAATATTAAAGTCGACATTGATACGTTTAATACTCTGATGCAAGAACAAAAAGAACGTGCGAGATCGAGTGCCGAGTTTTATAAAGATGGCGAGAAACCTCTTGGAGGAGAAGCTATTATTGCTAAAACTGATACTGAAAAAATAGAAATGGCTCGAAACCACAGCGCAACCCACTTGCTTCAGGCAGCTCTACAAAAAGTATTAGGTACCCATGTTGCACAATCGGGTTCATTGGTTTCACCGGAGCGTTTACGTTTCGATTTTACCAACCCAAAAGCACTAAGTGCAGACCAACTACAAAAAGTAGAAGATATCGTTAATACATTTATACTAGAGAATGTTGAAGTTAAAAAAACCATCATGGATTATGATGATGCGATCCAAATTGGTGCGATGGCTCTGTTTACAGAGAAATATGATAAAGAAGTACGAGTTGTTAAAATGGGAGACTTCTCTACAGAACTCTGCGGGGGGACCCATGTAGAGCGCACTGGAGATATTGGTCTGTTTAAAATTGTCAGTGAGTCGTCTATCAGTAGTGGAATTAGAAGAATTGAAGCGATTACTGGTGCATACTCCTTAGACTTCGTTAATACTAAAGTAACGATTCTCGATACTATGGCACAACAATTTAAAATTAAACCGGAAAATGTACCTGAAAAACTGGATCAACTTCAAAACGAAATAAAAGAACTATCTAATCAAATTAAGCAATATCAACAAAAAGAACTTAACATTCATGCAAAAGAGTTATTAATGCAAAAGAAAACCATAGGTGAATTTAATTATATTTGCATTAAAATGAAACAAGCATTCTCTATTGATCAGTTAAAAAAACTCAGTGATCTCATAAAACCAGAAGTGAATGGTATGAGTGCAATCGGTGCAGTAGCAAATAATCAGTTCGTTCTCGTTATATCCTGTAACGAGTCAGTTGTAAAAAATAAAAAAAATGGTGCTGGATCGATTATTAAAGAATTGATAGATACCACAGGTGGTAAAGGTGGCGGATCGCCTTTCATGGCGCAAGGAACTTGGGCTGTTTCAGATGGAGAAAAAGTATTTTCTCTATTAGAACCCACGATCCAAAACGTTTTAGTTTGAAAACTCTTGGAATTGATTATGGCACAAAAAATATCGGGCTCAGTTTATCTGACCCAGATAATAAAATGGCCTTTCCCTATGATAAAATTTCCCCAGATATCTTCTTTTCTAAAATAAACGCCATTATTGAAGAAGAAGAAATTTCTCGTATCGTTATAGGAAAACCTTTGAACATGAAAGGCAACTATACTAAAATGACAGATACAGTCGCCGAATTTAAAACCCAATTGGAAAAAGCGGTTCAGATACCGGTGTTTTTTCAAGATGAACGACTTATGTCCATGCAAGTAGATAAAGGGCTTCAATTTATGGGAATTAATACAAAAAAAAGACGGGAAGTAAAAGATGCTTTGGAAGCAACCCAAATATTACAACAATTTCTGGATATCGAAAATGCGAAAAATTAAGATAATTCTTATGTGTTTACTGCTTCTCGGGGTCAGTTTTACTCGGGAAGTTTTAGTGTCTATCCCAAAAGGGGCATCTTCTTCCTCTATTGCGAAACAACTCAAGGAAATGGATATTATAAGCAACGAGACATTCTTTAAGCTCAAGCTAAAGCTAATGAAACGAGAAAATAGTTTTCTATATGGCAATTTTCTCATTGATCCGGATGTACCCTTACAGGACTTAATCCTTCAGCTTCAAGATCGAAATCGTTTGGCATTAATTAAAGTAACTATTCCCGAAGGATATAATCTATATAAAATTGATAAGCTTTTAACTGAGGTTGGGTTAATAAAAGAAAATGAATTTTACTCCTATACAACAAGCCCTAATATGTTTCGCCATTTAATTAAAGATAACCCCTATCTTCGAGAGGAAGAATCTGTTCCGAGACTCGAAGGATTTCTTTTTCCAGATACCTATTTATTTGAATATGATACCAGTGTTGAAAAAATTGTGAGTACTATGTTTAAAAATTTTGAAAAAAAAGTGATTCCACTTTACCTTGATGCTCAGATGAAAAAAACATTGCCGATTCGGCTAAGAAAAGTGCTCAGTTTTTACAACATTATATCGCTTGCTTCTCTGGTAGAGAATGAAGCGATGGTTGATGATGAACGTTCAATGATCGCTTCCGTTTATATGAACCGGATGAATAAGCGGATGATTCTTGGTGCTTGTCCGACTGTACTATACTCACGCTTGCTAAAAGGATTACCATGGAAAGAGACTTTGTCCTATAAAGATACCGAGATTGAAAGCGACTATAATACTTACCTCAATACCGGATTACCTCCATCACCAATCAGTAGTCCCGGACTTAAGTCGATTCAAGCAGCCATGAATCCGGCAAAAACTCCCTATTATTATTTTGTATCCAAACGGGATAGAACACATCATTTTTCAGTAACCGAAAAGGAGCACTTGAACTGGTCTAGAAAACTCAGTAAGCTCGATAATAATTAATCGTTTAAGCTAACATTTAACAAACAACGTTCCACTTTTGAAAAAACATCTTCCACGGTAATTCTCTTTATACATTCGTAATTATGACATCGTTTCATCGTGCCCAGTTTATTGCATGGAGCACAGTCCATTCGGGTTTCAACCACATTCTCACGATTATTAATTGCATGCCATTGAATGGGATCGGACATACCAAAAATTCCAACGACTTTAATCCCTAAGTAAGCCGCCAGATGCATAATCCCATTATCATTGGATATTAGAAGTTCAAGATCCTTCAATATTGGAACTATCTCAGTAATTGTTTTATTCTTTACTATTTCAATACCTGACACGTCAATATTGTCCCATGAGTCAACATTATCATCGGGACCTAAAAATACTTTAAACGTGTAGGTGGAATTTGTCTCCGATATTTTTTTTATGAGTTCAATAAACTTGTCTTTATTCCATACTTTTTGCTTCCATTTAGACGATGGATGTATACCAATGCATCTTTTTAAACTGCTTTTTCTAACCGGCATATGGAGATCTATCTTACTGAAAACCGAAACAGCAAGATTATAGAAATTCACCGTCTCATGAATGTTTAGGGAATACGCTGCACTTAAAGTGCTAAACTGATGTTTTACATATCCATTCACCCTAAAAGCCACGCTGTTCTTTGGAGCCATTAAACACATAAAAAAACTTGTGATATAGGCATATTGTTCAAAATCGATTATCACATCATATTTGTTTCTATTTTGTAGTGAGTATACAAATAGATTAAATAAGGACATTAGCTTTCTATAACTTTTAAAATTGTGTAACTTAATATTTTTTTGTTTCAACAGCTCATATACTTGATGATTCGTATTCCAACTTATAATGTTAAAGGTACTATTCGGATACTTGTCCGCCATAGATGATAACGTAGGAAGAAGTAATACCGTATCTCCAACTGAACCCAGCCTCAGGATGAGAATATTTTTAATTCCATCCTGAGAAATATTCTTCTGCTTAACTTTACAGAAAAGATGTAGAACAACTCGTATAACGTACTTATCAATTAATTTAATCAAAACTAGCCTCGTATATAGATTATAACTTAAACACTACCTCTTTATCATAATCTACACTCACAATACTTCCAAGTCCAATTTCACCGGAGAGTATTTTTAGGGCCAGTTTATCTTGAATCTCTTTAATAATGACACGCTTTAATGGTCTCGCACCAAATAATGGGTCATACCCTATTTTAGCGATATGCTTAATCAGATCACCAGTAAACGTTAATTCGATATCTTTTTTCTTTAAACGCTCTTTCAAAATATTTAGTTGCAACTCAACAATACCCAGAATATTAGTTTCACTTAAACTTGAAAAGATAATTAAATCATCAATTCGGTTTAAAAATTCTGGTCTAAAATAATCTTTTAACAAGGCATTTATTTTCCCACTCACTTCTTCATAACTGTCTGCTTTTAAAATTAACTCACTGCCGATATTTGAGGTCATGATGATTACCGTATTTTTAAAATCGACGGTTCTACCCTGTCCATCTGTTAATCGACCATCATCAAGTATCTGAAGAAGGACATTAAATACATCTGGGTGAGCCTTCTCTATTTCATCAAACAATATGACGGAATAAGGACGCCTTCGAACTGCTTCTGTCAATTGTCCACCTTCATCATACCCCACATATCCCGGAGGAGCTCCGACAAGTCTGGATACTGAGTGTTTCTCCATGTACTCGCTCATATCGATTCGAACCATGGCTTCTTCATTATCAAACATAAAACCTGCAAGAGTTTTAGCCAATTCTGTTTTACCAACCCCGGTCGGACCGAGAAAAATAAATGTCCCAATGGGTTTATCCGGGTCTGAAATCCCTGCTCGGGATCGTCTTACAGCATTAGATACAGCTTCAATCGCTTTATTCTGACCAATGACTTTGGCGTTTAAACTTTCTTCCATGTGCATCAGTTTATGCATTTCTCCTTCTAACATTCTGGATACAGGGATACCTGTCCAGCTGGACACAATTTCGGCAATATCTTCTTCATCCACTTCTTCTTTCAGCATGCGTTTGTCTGACTGCAATTCTTCACTTTTTTGTTCGGCTTGTCTGAGCTTTTCTTTAAGGCTTACGATATCACCGTATATAATCTTTGATACCGCCTCCAAATTACCGGCACGTTCTTCCTGTTGAGCACGAATATTCGCTTCATCAATCGCCTTCTTAATGTTGCTGATATTTTGCAATATTTCCTTTTCATTCAACCAATGGGACTTTAATATATTTTTTTTCTCTTTTAATTCGTTTACATCCGCTACTAGCTTTTCTAAACGTTCCTGAGATTTTTTGTCTTTCTCTTTAATCAATGCTTGCCTTTCAATTTCATATTGAATTAACTTTCGTTCTATCTCGTCTAATTCTAAGGGCATACTGTCAATTTCAATTCTTAATTTAGATGCCGCTTCATCAATAAGATCGATTGCTTTATCCGGTAAAAAACGATCTGCGATGTAGCGTTGAGACAAGTTTGCAGCTGCGACAATTGCAGAGTCTTTGATGCGTATTCCATGATGGACTTCATATTTTTCTTTCAATCCTCTCAGAATAGCAATCGTGTCGTCCATATCTGGTTCTGATATGTATACTGGTTGAAATCGTCTTTCCAAAGCCGCATCTTTTTCGATATATTTTCGATATTCTGTCAGAGTGGTTGCCCCTACTGCTCGAAGTAATCCTCGAGCCAAGGCTGGCTTCAACATATTAGAGGCATCCATGGCACCTTCAGTCGCACCTGCGCCCACAATTGTATGAAGTTCGTCCATAAATAGAATAATTTCCCCATCGGCTTTTTCAACTTCCTTTAGTATCGCTTTCAACCGATCCTCAAATTCTCCACGGTACTTTGTGCCGGCAATTAAGGCACCCATGTCCAAAACTTCTATCCGTTTATTCCTTAAAACATCTGGAATATCGCCATTTACTATACGTTGAGCAAGCCCTTCAACCACAGCGGTTTTACCAACTCCCGGTTCCCCTATCAGCACGGGGTTATTCTTTGTTCGTCTGGACAATACTTGAATCACTCGTCGGATTTCATCATCTCGTCCAATAACTGGGTCTAATTTTCCCTGACGAGCCAACTCGTTTAAATTACGACAATATTTCTTAATGGACTGAAAATTATCCTCTTGGTTCGGTTCTGTAATTCGATCTGCTCCTCTTAATTCTTTAATAATTGTTAGTATTTTTTCACTATTAACTCTATAGGAATTTAATATATCCCTGACCTTTGAATTCGTTTTGAAAAAAGCGAGTAATATATGCTCACTTGTAACGTATTCATCATTCAATTTTGAGGCTTCTTTAATCGCTTGCTTTAACACTGTCTGCAATTCATCTGAAAAATATATCTGGGAAATGCCAGCGACTTTAGGTAATTGGTCTAACATCGACTTAAACTCATCCTTAAGCATTTCATTGTTTGTTTGCATTCTGGCTAATATTGTAGTAACAATACTTTCTTCAGCAAGGAGCATCGCATAAAACATATGCGTATTTGTGACCTCTCCATGATCAAATTGTTCGGCTAGATTGTATGCCTCTTGAATGGTTTCTTGTGCTTTAGATGTAAATTTATTTAAATTCATCATGACTATTCCTCCATTTATGATATTACCAATCATTTCTTTGCAATTGTATTGCCATTGATTATGGGAAGCCTATTGCTCAAGGAGTATGGGGAGGAGGAGGATACTATGAATGTGTACTGATATTGTGTCTAATTGCTAGACACTTTTAAAGTATTTCTGATACAAATACAAATTTGATTCCGGCAGCAGCCATCTTTGGCATTTCTGCAAAGAGAACCTCTAGAGTGTGTTGTCGCTGTATATGACCGATCGCAACAGCTACCCCATTTTTTATAGCCAGATTTTGGAGTTTTTCCAAACTCTTTCGAATATATTCAGGTGTATCAGTCCCATCTAAAAAAACTTCATTATAGGCTGTTTTCAGTTTTTTCTTTTTTGCTACTTCGTAAGCAACAGACTTTGCAGTTGTCATACTATCCACAAAATACATTTTATTTTTATCCGCCCACTTCATCACCGATTCCATCATATTTTGTGACGAAGTAACACTAGATCCCATATGATTATTTAATCCACGAATTATACCAAGACCGTCTAACGAATTAAGCGCATCCGTCAACTCCTTGCGTATCGATTTGTCATCCTGTCCATCTCTAATCATATATTGATATTTTAGAGTATTAAGATCATGGCTTTCTTGATCTCCATTTTTTATTCTAGGTTCCATCGGCATATGAAGAAGCAACTCATATTTCTTATTATCAGCGAACTGTTTAACAAGCTCTTTACTGTCTTTAAATCCTGGGATTACTGCTAGGTTTAACTGATATGGAATTTGATCCATTAAAAAATATCGAAATGTTTTAGTTCCGACATCATCAATAATAATAGCGATACGTCCTTTTATCTCGATACTTGGTGTTGTAACAATAGCAATAGGCATACTCTCAGGTAGATTTTTTGATTGTTCAATTAAATTATTGCTTGGATTAAGTTCTTTTGGTTTCTGACTCAAAGAAAGCTCATTGTTATCGGTATCGGATTTATTCTCTGATGCTGATGAATCGACATACTTCTCTATATTTCGTTCAATTTGTATATATTTTATTCCGAAAAAAGTAAGATTAACTGCCACTAAAACTAATATAGCGACACTAATTTTTATCTTCATAAATCTTTTATTATTTCAATCGCTCGATTTATTTGGTAATCAGTTTGAATTGAGTATTCATAGGTATGGCTTTTAATTGCTTCAATATCACTTGATGGAATTTGCACTTCTATATCGGGTTTTAGACCCACCTCATGAATGTTATCCCCATTGGGTGTCAAATACTTAGCAATCGTTAACAGGACTGCAGAACCATCTCCTAAAGGGATTATATTCTGAACAGACGCTTTTCCAAATGTTGTTGTTCCAACCAATGTTCCTCTTTTGTTATCCCTTACTGCTCCTGCAAGAATTTCGGATGCAGATGCAGAGGCTCCATTCATCAATATTAGAAGCGGACCATCCCATATCTTCAACCTTTTTTCTAGCAAAATACCATCTTTATTACCATTTCGGTCTACCGTGAACACGACATAACCATTATCCATAAATAAACTGGCAGTACTACGTGCATTTGATAACAAACCACCACCATTATTTCTAAGGTCTAAAATTAGTTTCTGCATTCCTTTTTTCTTCAGTTGCTTAATTGCATTTCCTAATTCATTTGTTTCCTCTCTACTCTCAAAGGTAATCAAACGAACATAGCCAATATTTTCGGAAATAATTTGAACTTTATCGACACTTTTTATGTTGATTCTATCGCGAACAATCGGAATGGATAGATTATTGGGTTCACCTTCTCGCTTAATCCCAAGAATTACCTCCGACCCTTTCGGCCCGCGAATTTTTGAAACAGCCTCTTCTAAGGACATTTTTTCAGTTGTTTCATTATTTATTGAAACAATTTTATCCATAGACTTAATTCCTGCTTGATCTGCTGGAGTATCAAAAATAGGAGAAATAACGGTTAATTGATTATCCTTCATTCCAATGTGAATACCCACGCCATAAAAGTTGCCGTCAAGATTCACCTTCATTTCGGTATATTTTTCCGGTTCAAGAAATCGGGAATAGGGATCGTTTAGAGATTGCAACATTCCTCTTATCGAGCCATAAGTTAGTTCTCTATCTCCAATATCCTTATTAACATAGTTGCTTTGAACAATATCAAAAACACGAAGAATCTCAAGTTTCCAGTTCGTTGCAAATACACTATTTAGCAGAAGAATTAAAATAATAAGTTGTTTAAAAATTGGTTTAGTCCCCTTTTATATCTGATTTAGTAATATTATAAGTTTTTTACTGTTTTGGCAAATAGTTAATTGGATTATTTACTTTCCCATTAATTCGGACTTCAAAATGTAAATGTGGACCTGTTGCCCATCCGGTTGATCCAACTAGTCCGATCACTTGCCCTTTTTTTACATTTAATGTTCGTTTCACATAATACTTAGACATATGGGCATATAACGTTGTTCGGTTTCCACCATGATCAATAATGACGGTTTTACCATAACCGCCCCACTTCCCTGAATACATAACGATCCCATCATCCACAGCAAATACCGGTCTTCCTTCTGGTGCAGCTATATCTAATCCGGTATGCATAGATCGGACTTTGAAAATAGGATGCATTCTGTACCCATACACAGATATAAAATCTCCTGTTCCTAACTGTTTGAAATTTTTTGATTGCTGCTGTAATTTTTGAACCAGTTGCTCTATTTCCGCTGAGTTTTGCTCCAATGAATGAACTTTTTTTATGTACTCGTCTTTCTGAGCCATTAAATTACTATACAATTTTTCTTTTTTGTTCTTATTTATAAGAATCTTCTCTTTTAGACTCGCAATCACCTGTTTTTTATCTTTTAAAACCGTCAATTGATTATTTAAACGCTTTTCTTTAAACATTAACCGATTATTTCTTTCTCTAATATCATTTAAGAAATTCACATCCGTGCTTATTAGCGTTTCAAAAAAGTAAAGACTATTCATGTTATCTGAAAAATTTTCAGATTCAAACAATATCTCTAGAAAGTCACTATTGCTGATTCGATAATACTTATCATATTTACCTTCCAGTTCTTTTAACACTTGGTCAAACTTGGCACGCTCCAGATTGATATCGGAATTTAAGCTATTTATTTCTTTTTGTCCCTCGATAATTTGATCACTGATTTTATTGATATTGCTACTCTGTCGTTTCAAAATAATTTCGATGGTTCGCATAGCTTCTTCAACATCCTGCGCTTGTTTTTCCGTTTTATCGAGATACCCTTTTTGCTCGTTTAACTGATCATAAATTGTTTCCAATTCTTTTCGTTTTGCATCTATTTCTTTCTCATAATTAACACAAAAACCAGAGCTAGAAAATAACAACATAATGATTAATAATATTTTCACTTAAAAATCCTTTTCCTTTTAAATCTCTGAAACCCAACGGCAAAACGATGAGCCTCATCTCTAACTTGCTGCAATAATTTTAAACCATCATTGTCTTCATCTAATCTAATGCCTTCTTTCATTAATGGCAAATAAATTATCTCTTCTTTTTTTGCTAAGGATAAAATATCTTGATCTTCTATTTGTAATTTATCCAAAGAATCCATGGCAGCGTTTAACTGCCCCCTGCCTCCATCAATCAAAACCAGATCAGGAGAATTCGCTTCTTGTTTAATTCTTTTAAACACACGGAACACAACCTCTCGGATAGATGCATAGTCATCATTATCCGGCACTGTTTTAATATCAAACTTCCGATACTGGTTTTTTTGAGGGATACCTTCCAAAAAATATATCATGGAAGCAACTATTTGCTTACCACTTAAATGAGAAATATCGATACCAATAATACTCTTTGGTAAACGTCTCAATTTTAAATCATCTTTCAGTTGTATCGCAATACTATTGTAGTCTTTGTCTTCCTTAACTTCAAGTTCTCGCTTTAGGCTGTAATATGCATTTTGCCTGACCATTATGTATAAATCTTTGTCTTTCCACTCTGAAACAGGAATCAATTTAATCCCTTTATTTGTCATATATTCCTTAAAGGATTTAGAGTTAATTTCTTCATCATAGACAATATAGTCAGGGTAATCAGGATAACGCTGATAAAACTGACATATGCTATTTATAAATTTATTTTCATTTTCTTCAAGATCTTCTGAATAAATATCAAAACTAATATTCTGAACAAGATAACCTTTTTTTATTCGAAATATTTGGAGTAATTGTTTAGTGTTATATTGTAAAAACACAAACAAATCATAATTTTTAGAACTACTTAAATTCTCAACCCGTTGATTCTCCATCAATGTATTTATCGCTGCGATCTTATCTTTATATTTTTGGGCCGATTCAAATTCCAATTGGGCACTTTTCTCTTGCATTTGTTGCGTTAACTCCCTTAGCAAGTTCTTATAGTTTCCTTCAAGAAGTAGGATGATGTCTTTAATCAGCTTCTTATAATCCTTTTCAGATATCTTATTTATGCAAGGAGCTGTACATAAATTCATGTGATAATACAAGCACGGGGCTGTTTTTTTATTTATTCTTTGACATCGTCTAATTCCAAAATAGTTTTTAATTGTTGTTAAAAGAAGTGTTAATTGTCTTGTTGATACGTATGGCCCAAAATATAAAGAACCATCATCTATTTTTAATCTTGTTTTTACTACCTTGGGGAATGGATCTCTCATACTAATCTTTATGTATGGATAGGTCTTATTGTCTTTTAATTTAGTGTTATATTTCGGCTGATATTCCTTTATATATTGATTCTCAAGAAATAAAGCCTCACTTTCATTTGTTGTAACAACATAATCGATAGAGTAAATTTGACTGACCAATAACTTAATTTTTGGTGCCAACGGTGTTGAATTTTTAAAATAGCTGGAAACACGATTTCTTAGATTAATTGCCTTCCCAACATATAAAATAATCCCCTCCTGGGACTTCATAATATATATCCCAGGAACCTTAGGTAAATGTGCGGTAAGAGACAACTCTATTCGATGTCAGATCTTTCTTCGAATCTTTCGGTTTTTCTTTCGCTTTTTCGTTTGCTACCACTTTCTTTCTGTTCTTCAACTTCCACAGACACAACAATTGGAACGGTTATGTTGACTTCAGAAAAAAGCTTGATTCTCGCAGTGTAGCTTCCTGCTGTTTTAATGTGAGTATTAAGTGCTACTTTTTTACGAGATATTTCTATCCCTGCTTTTTCTTTTATTTGTTCAACAATCTGTTCAGTTGTAATTGTTCCGTACAAGTGACCTGAAAGACCAGCCTTTGAAACGAACTCCAAAGTAATGCCGTTTAATTTGGTAGCATCTTTCTGATGAAGTTCTCTTTCTTTAGCAATTTTCTTATTTTGATGTAACATCATATTCTGCATCATTAAAACGTTGCTCTTATTTGCAATGATCGCCTTTTTACTTGGAAAGAGGAAATTCATAGCGTAACCTTTTTTAACTTCAACTATTTTACCTCTGTCGCCTAAAGACACATCATCTTCTAAAAGTATAATTTTCATATTTTTTATCCTCCGAACCTATCTTAATGTAATGGTTTATTCAACTAAATATGGAACTAGACCAACAATTCGTGCCTTTTTGATACATTTTGCGATATCTCGCTGATGTTTTGGGCATAAACCGGTCATTCTTCTTGGGGCAATCTTGCCTCTATCAGTAATATATCGTTTAAGGTAGTTCGATTCTTTGTAATCTACTTCCTCTATTCGAGCAGCACATATACTACATACTTTTTTCTTTACTCTTCGAAATTTAACTACTTTCTTTGTTTTACTATTACTATTACTATTACTATTATTATTTCTATTGTTTGCCAATCTAATCCTCCTCTTTATTATAAGTTAATTGTATTTGCTAAAATGGGATATCTTCTCCATCGTTACTTTTATAATCCCCATCAGTATGTTCAACTTGTTCAGCTTCATCTCCAGCATTTTTTCTGGATAATATTTGTAATCGATCCGCATGAACTTCCGAAAAGTATCGTTTCTTTCCATCTTTTTCATACTCATTAATCTGCAAATGCCCTTCAATCGATACAGATTTTCCTTTATTTAGGTACTCACCACAAAACTCAGCTAGTTTACGCCATGTAAGAACTTTAATAAAATCCACATCCTGATTGTCTGTTTTAAATCCACGATTAACTGCTAGAGTGAAGCGGGTTACAGGAATACCAGATGTCGTATATCTCATTTCTGGATCACGCGTTAGATTACCTATTAAAAAAACTTTATTATACATTTAATCTCCCTTACCTAGAACGGTATGTCATCCTCTGTAAATTCCTGGCTCTCTTTTATTTCCTTATCAACAGAACTATCTTCTTTTGAAGCGCCTGCCTTCTTATCTAACAGTTGAAGCTGATTGGCTACAACTTCCGTTGCCCAATTCTTTTCGCCTTCTTTATCATCATATGTTCTAATCTGGATACGTCCCTCTACTAGAACAAGCATGCCTTTTTTCATCTCTTTAGCAGCTTGATCTGCGAGTTTTCTCCAGCATATTATATTCATAAAATCTGTCTTATCGCCATTTGTAAATGGTCGATCAACCGCAATTGAAAACTTCGCCAGCGATACATCCTCCGTTGTAACTCTAACTTCTGGATCGGCTGTTAACCTTCCAATCAGGATTATTTTATTCAAAGATACCATGTCTTATGCAACCGCTTCCA
>Ga0209417_1004790_pt1 | contig 15746 bp, 10 predicted proteins | sample RifGroF2_FD_184002 | JGI IMG/M metagenome (GOLD analysis project Ga0209417, IMG submission 184002) | Groundwater microbial communities from Rifle, Colorado, USA - Groundwater F2 (SPAdes) (version 2) | ecosystem: Environmental > Aquatic > Deep subsurface > Groundwater | place: Rifle, Colorado... | reverse complement strand
CGTTTCTGTTTGTCCGCTTTCGGGTCCCTATCGGGCATCATTGTTAACAGGACAGTACCCGACAACCCATGGGATGTTTCTGAACGACCTTCACCTTCGCGATGAGGCGCTGACGATGGCGGAAATTTATACTAAATGGGGATACCAAACTGCCTATATCGGCAAATGGCATCTGGATGGAATGGGCAGGACCAATTTTACTCCCCGGGAAAGGCGGCAAGGGTTCGACTACTGGAAAGGGCTGGAATGCTCCCACGATTATAACAACATGCTGTATTATTCCGGGGATAGCGATGAAAAGAGGTATTGGGAAGGATATGCCCCATACCAGGAAACGTCGGATGCGATACGGTACATTCGTGAAAATGCCGGAAAGGAGTCTCCATTCCTACTGGTCCTGGCATGGGGAGCTCCACATTTTCCACATAATAATGCCCCGGAAGAGATGCTTCGGCTGTTCAATCCCGATAGCATCCGATTGCAGCCGAATGTGCCTGAGAGTATGAGAGATGTGGCACGGAAGGAATCGGCAGGATATTATGCACATATAGCAGCATTGGATAAATGCATGGGTGAATTGCAAAGCGCTATCATTGAAGCTGGTATATCGGAAAACACCATCTTTATATTTACCTCCGACCATGGCGAAATGATGGGTTCGCAGGGTATTCGCCCAACACAAAAGCAGGTTCCCTGGGCTGAATCGGTGCGGGTCCCGTTTTTGCTCAGTTTTCCGGACCGCTTTGGATACAAAAATATCCGGATCAGTGCTCCTTTTAATACGCCGGATATTCTCCCGACACTCCTTTCTTTGTCGGGTATTCCAATACCTAAAACGGTCGAAGGAGCCGATATGAGCGGAGTCATTACCAAACCCGGGCAGATGAAGGAAAAAGCCGCACTTATCATGTGCATTTCTCCGTCGGCTGCCGTCATCAAGGATGAGTACCGCGGGATTTATACCAGTCGATATACCTATGTGAAAACGCTAACGGGCCCATGGCTCCTGTACGATAACGTCCGTGATCCAATGCAGTTAAATAACCTGGCGGGTGTTGCTGAATTTGCCAGATTGCAAAAAAAGCTGGAATCAAAGCTGGAAAACGAATTGATGAAAATCAATGATGTTTTCAATCCTCGCGAGTATTACCTAAGCAAATGGGGTTACAAAGTCAATCAGTACGGATACATTGACTATTAATCAATTGATTCGAATAAGTTCAGGAGACACATATTTAAACGCCTAATCCAACTGATGAAAACCCTATTCTTTCTTATTGTATCAGTACTGGCTTTATTGTCCGTCAACCAGTCAGCATTTTGCCAGACAGATGCTAACAAAAAGTATAAGGGAATTGCCATCTATATTGATTATCCGGATGTGCCGGCTTCGGTAACGCCGGCTAGGCTCGACAGCCTGATCAACGGTCTGGCCTATCAGGAAGAGGGAGCTGCCCGGAGCTTTAGAAAATACTGGTATGAGCAATCCAGAAGAAATATCGATTTTACCCATGATATTTTCTTCTACCCGGCCCCTCAGCCTTCAACATATTATGAATCAATTACCTGGCAGGAAGGAATCCTGCTCTGGAAAGATGCACTGGAATGGATCATTGCGCAAAATCCGAATTTCGATTGGCGTTCACTCAGTGTGACCGACGATCGTTTCGACAAGCCATCGAAGGGCGGGCTGGCATCGGTAATGGTAATCAGTTCAAAATGGGGACCCAAGGGAGTTGGGGCTTCGCATGGACCGAACTGGACCCTATCCAATGGAGTAAAAGTGACAACGATTTACGGATCTGTACTGAAATCACCGTGGGATACCACACCGGTAAATTTGTTTATGACCCTGCACGAAAGTGCACATGGAATTTTTGGTTTTCCTGATACTTATGATACCGATGATGGCGCTGCACATTCAGGCGGAACGGGTTTTTACAGCCTGATGTCGGGTGGTCTTCCCGATGTCGAGCCCATCGGCGGACCCTTTCTTGCCCAATACAGATGGGGTATGACTGTTGAGCCCCAATCCGGAACTACAACCGTAACCCTGAGGGCCGACGGTGACAGCGTGGTTGTGCTGCGAAATCCATACGATCCCCACGAATACTTCACCATTGAGGCACGCAAAAAGTCGAACAACGGAAACTCGTTGTTTCCGGCTGCCCTCGGATTACTGATCTGGCATACTGATTCCAAAGTTTTTACCTCAAACCGCCTGTCGGATATGACCCCCTTAAAACACTACCGTAATTCGATCGAGCAGGCAGACGGAAGGTTTGAACTGGAGAGGTCTGCCACCAACCGGGGAAATATCGGAGATTTGTATCTTCCCGGAAGATCATTCACCCCAGATTCAAAACCGGACACCAAATGGTGGGATGGCCGGGCATCAGGCATTAATATCACCGATATCCAATTTTCAGGGACCGACCATATGCGTTTTACGATTTCCGTTCCCGAACCTGGAATCCGCTTGCCGGAGATACCTCAAACGGAATGGAGATTGGTTTCCGCTCCTCCATCACAGACTGGTTATCAGGGGTTTAAAGCCTTTGACGGGAAATTAAGTACCTATTATCATGTACCTTGGGGAAATGTCTCGCCCAGACCCCATGAAATGGTGATCGATCTGGGCCAGGAATACCAGATCAATGAATTCTATTACACCGCCAATACGAATACAGTTGCCCCGTGGGAGGGACGAGTGGCTGATTATAAAGTCTATTTAAGCGTTGACGGTACCAGCTGGGGAACCCCGGTTTCATCCGGAACCTTTTTTTACACAGAACTCACTCAATATTCGTTATTTGCGAATAGTCAGGGAAGATATCTGAAGTTTGAATGCATCAATTCCTGGTTAGGCGATGGGAGCCAGGCGGATATGAGGACTTCCATCGCAGAGATAAACCTGCGGGGCTCAAAATTGCCGTCCGGGATCATGGATTCTGCAACCGTCGGATATGGGCTTACCTTATATCCAAATCCGGTGAACGATGTGCTGAATATTCAAACATCAGGCTTAAAGGAAAGCGTTGCCGGGATATACAATCTGAATGGCAAACTATTGATAAATAAAACTATTGCAGGATCTGCGGGAATTGACGTATCCGGTTTGCCGGCCGGTTTTTACGTTGCCAAAATAAAAACAGATGCCCATATTGAAATCAGGAAATTCATAAAGAATTAATCAACCCCGATGAAATCACCCCTTCTTACGACCCTGGCGCTTGCACCTCTTGCCCTTCTGGCGACCGAAAAGGCAAAGCCGGTGAAACCCAATATCATCCTCATCCTCGCTGATGACCTTGGTTATGGGGATATTGGTTGCTATAATGCTGATTCTAAAGTCCCCACACCGAACCTCGACCGGCTGGCGGGGCAAGGGATGCGGTTCACCGATGCCCATTCACCCTCCACGGTAAGCACTCCCAGCCGGTACAGCCTGCTCACAGGCCGGATGGCCTTCCGGATCCCGTATAAAGGAGTCTTCGCCGGCGTGGGCGGGCCCTGTTTGATCAAGGAGGATCAGCTGACCCTTCCGCAGATGCTTCGGAACCAAGGGTATACCACGGCCATGACGGGCAAGTGGCATGTTGGACTGAGTTTCTTTGATAAAGACGGGCAGCGGATCACACAAGGAGGTGTTGAAGGCGTTAAGATGATCGATTACTCCCGCGCCATACCAGATGCACCGGTTCATCGAGGATTCGACCGGTTCTTCGGAACTGCCTGCTGTCCGGCCACCGATTTTCTATATGCCTTCATTGATGGCGACCGTATTCCGATACCGCCCACAGGGATGCTTGACAAGTCGAAGTTGCCCAAACACCCTTATGCCAACGACAACCGCGACGGCATGATTGCCCCGGATTATGACCTTGAAGAACTGGATCAGGTTTTTCTGCAAAAGAGCCTGCAATTTCTTGATGAACATGCGAAAAGCCAGCCGGATAAACCATTCTTCCTCTTCCACTCAATGAATGCAGTGCATCTGCCCTCATTTTCCTCTGACCAGTTTAAGGGAAGCACGAAAGCAGGACCTCACGGGGATTTCATCCATGAACTCGATTATATTGTCGGCGAACTGATGAAAACCCTGGAGCGGCTCGGAATGGCAGACAATACGGTGGTGATATTTTCAAGCGACAACGGACCGGAAGTCACGAGCGTCGTCCACATGCGCGCCGTCTACGGTCATGACGGTGCACGGCCCTGGCGGGGGGTGAAGCGCGACCAGTGGGAAGGCGGACACCGGGTTCCCTTTATCGTCCGATGGCCGGGCAGGATCGCATCCGGCAGCGCATGCGATCAAACGGTCTGCCTTACCGACATCATGGCGACCTGTGCCGCGATGACCGGGGCTGAATTGCCTGGAAACGCAGCCGAAGACAGCTACGACATTCTTCCCTTGCTGCTCGGCAAAGCGGGTAGCAATGCAGTCCGCCCGTACACCCTGCACCAAACCATCAGTCTGGCCCTGGCCATACGCAAGGGGCCCTGGAAATATCTCGATCATCGCGGATCCGGTGGTAACAACTACAACAATCCTGATCTGAAACCTTTCATCCTGCCCGACAATGCTCCGGATGCCCCGGGCCAGCTGTATAACCTTGAATCCGATCCGGGAGAAACCATGAATCTTTATTTCAAACATCCGGAGATCGTGCGCGAATTGAAGACTCTGCTGGAAAGCAGCAAAGCTCATTCCAGGGAGAATTTTCTCTTGGACTTATGATTTTCTAATTCCGGTATGGCTTATCCATTGCATAGTATTATCCAGCAGCCCGACTGCCTGGTTCGTACGGTGCAGGGCATTTAATGAGTGCCGGAGAAGATTATTTTCCAGGTTGCATCGGTATTGTTTTCAGTCGAAATGAAAAGGTCTGCCAGCCCGGAGCCATCTTTTCTGGCAATAATTTTGGCATCAGCATGGTTGCTTATTGCATTCAACGGTTCAAAACCATTTAGGGCAATGGTAACCCGGTAAGGCCCATTGGCAATCACCGACGAGGTAACGGACAAGGCGAGTTCCTGCATATTCCATACCGGTTTTATGACCAGATCCACATACCCCTGCATGAGGTGCCGGTTGGTGGATAACCATTGAAGATTAGTTTCTACAGCATGTATGGATAACATTCTGGCCTCACCGGCAACAACTGTTTGCTCCAACTTGCCATCCCCGTCAGTTTTCCCGCAATACCTGTCATTCCCATGCGCTTCCTGTGAAGTGATCGCATAGGCTTCAAATATCCCAGGACCGCAGGAACTCTGGCTGCAGATAATGTGTGAATAATGTAATTCATTGTTAAAATGATGTAACGTTTTCCTTCTTCACAATACTCACCTTCGTATACCAGACAACTGACGAGTTATTCGATAGAATATTTTGCAAAAAGTGACATTAAATATTTAAACAAAATGAGTACAATAAAGAATTTCGAATTTAGACCCTTACCTTTTGCTTTTGAATCACTTGAACCTTTTATTGATAAGCAAACAGTGGAAATTCATTATAGTAAACACCATAAGGCTTATTATGACAACTTCCTGAATGCCATTAAAGGCACAGACATGGAAACGATGGATATGACAGATATTCTCAAAAATATAAGCAAATATCCGGCAGCAGTAAGAAACAATGGTGGTGGCTATTTCAATCACACGTTTTATTGGGAAGGAATGAAACCCAACGGTGGAATTCTGCCAACAGGCAAATTATCAGAAGCGATAACCAAAAACATGGGTTCCTTTGAAGAGCTTAAAAGGCAATTTTCAGATTCCGGTAAAACCAGATTTGGAAGTGGGTGGGCATGGTTATGTCTCGATGACAAAGGCAACCTGTTTATTTGTTCTACCCAAAATCAGGATAATCCTTTGATGGATATTTCTGAAAAAAAAGGCGTTCCATTACTAACAATGGATGTGTGGGAACATGCTTATTATCTGAAATATCAGAATAAAAGAGCAGATTATATCGAAGCATTCTGGAATCTTGTCAACTGGGAAGAAGTTGCAAAAAGATTGGATAAAGGCATATCATAGAATAAGTTTTTAAAAACACTGAATGTAATGCTTTACCAGGAAAATAAACTCACAATATCTGCTAAAAATCTAACTGTTAGCTATATAGATGAGGGATCAGTCCCTGCTCCGACAATCATTTTTATTCATGGCTTTCCACTGAATAAAGCGATGTGGGACAAGCAGGTCGGAAAATTAAAGGAAAATTACCGGGTAATTGCCTATGATATTCGTGGGCATGGAAATTCCGATGCTGGTGATAGTGACTTCTCTATTGAGCTTTTTGTAAATGACCTGCTCAGTTTGATGGATGTCCTGAAGATTGATAAGACTATACTTTGTGGCTTTTCCATGGGCGGATACATCGCAATAAACGCGGTTGAAAATTATCCTGAGCGATTTGTTGCGCTTCTGTTATGTGATACAAATTGCTCAGACGATAAGCCCGAAGCAAAAGAAAAACGCATGAAAACCATTGAAAGCATCAAAAAAAATGGATTGGAACAATATGCCGAAGAAAGCCTGAAGAAACTTTTTGCCAAAGTATCATTTTCAAAACAGATAGAAGAAATTGCTTCTGTTAGGGAAATGATCATGAAAACATCCGGACAAACACTCTTTAAAACCTTGCATGCTTTAGCTGAACGTGCAGAAACCTGCACCAGACTGCACGAAATAAAGGTGCCTGTACTTATTTTGGTGGGGGAAGAAGATGAAATTACGCCTCCTGATGCAGCCTTGTCGATGCATGAAAAAATAAAAGGTTCCACCTTACATATTATTGATCATGCCGGGCATCTAAGCAATATGGAAAATTCAATTGAATTCAACAATCAGCTGGCTGGATTTCTTTTGTTAATAAAGCATAAATAAAATGGGAAATGCTTCAAAAGAGAAAACAACATTTAAACTAGAATCAATACAGGTCCGCAATCGCCGTGTTCATATGGCGAATGAACGCACATTTCTGGCATGGATAAGGACAAGCATAGGGATAATGGCATTCGGTTTTGTTGTCGAAAAGTTTGCATTTTTCCTAAAACAAATGTCCATTATTATGGAAAGATCTGCAATTGAAAAAACGTTGCCTCCTTCTCATGGGTACTCGGCAATCATTGGTATATTCCTTGTCGGTCTCGGGTCTTTGCTGGTATTGCTCGCATTTATAAGGTACAAAAAGGTTGAAAAACAAATTGACTCAGATACATTCCAGCCATCATCGATACTGGATATGCTTCTTACTGTATCGGTTCTTGCAGTCGGAATTTTCCTTGTAACATACCTTATTCGTAGTATGTAATCAAGAGATCAAGATGAAATTCTGTTTGGAGGGGTTTGGACGTAACATCAGCCAGCCGCCTGCAAGATTATATCCAAATCTGTCAATTGATTAAAACGATCACTTGCTGGATTTACGTATTTTTCCATGATCAAATCAATTGAGCATGCGGAACACAAATAGGCGGTTCATAACAAATTTCTCCCGTCTCATCGGGGTTTCATCGTTGGTTTTAAGTACGATTCTCATCATACCGGTATCCCTTACAGCGACAAATCCGGATAAGCCCGATTTCTGGGTCCGGAATGAATCGGGGACGATCACGCATACCTGGGCAGGCAATGATCCTGATCAGACCCTGGTCATGAATATGCAGGGCCTCAAGGTGGTAATGCAGGTTAAGTCTTCTTTCACCATGGGTTTAAGCTATACCACCCGGTTTTTTAATGTGAAGCCCGATAATTTTAACAGGATCATGGTTGATACCGGAGCCGAGCCGGATCCGGAGCTTCGGATTAAGAATGTCATCCTGAAACCAGGTTCCCCGGAATCGGTCACCTTTGATGGCATGCTCACTTTTACCTATCCTGAGAACAAGGGAATTGTCTTGAGTCGCACGGTATATCCGTCCAATTCGGATGCCCTGGTCATTGAGGAGTGGCAGCTTCGGAACATCTCCGGCGAAGCGGTAAAACTATCCGTATCGGCAGTCCGTCAGGTGAAATATACAGATGAGGAGATTGTTGTCGTCCGGACCTGCACCGGAGTGGAACCGGTCTCAGTGGAACCGGGCAAAACGCTTTCATTCACTGTTTCGATTCAGGCCAGGCAAATTGTATCCCCTGACCTGGTACCGGATGTTGCCCGGGAACACGAGTCACGTGCTAAAATGGCACAATGGGCCTGGAAAGGTCCGGGCCGCCTCGAAACCCCCGATCCGGCACTTGACCTCGCCTTTGCTTTGCAGAAATTTCATATTCTGGAATGCCCGGCAGAGACCTGGAAAGGGATTATAACGCATAATGGTAGTCTGAGGTATTCGCCGGGAATATGGGCAAACGACCCGGTGGAATACTCCAGCCCGGTTTTCCCGTTTTTCGGCGATGACCAGTTAAACGAGGCCTCCCTCAACATGTACCGGATATGGATGGATTATTGCCGGGAGAATGGAATCCGGCCCTTTCCCGGTTCGTTCGAACATGCCGCTTTGAAGCTCGTCCAGCAGGAGCGCGGTGATGATGCAATGGTGCTGTATGGACTGTCGAAGTTTCTGCTGTTTCTGGGGGATCGCAAAGTCGCAGAAGAAATGTGGCCGCTCATCGAATTCAGTGCTCAATCGGTTAACGGACATCTTAGCAAGGAAGGGATAATTGTCTCAGAGACCGATGAAATGGAGGGAAGATATCCTACGGGTGATGCCAACCTGAGCACCTCTGCGCTTGCCTACTGTGGTTATCGGCTGGCGGCTTGCCTGGCGCACGACTTGGGTAAGAAATCAGTTGAAATGGATTTTAGCAGGCGTGCTGAAGCGCTGCGAAGGTCAATCGAGGTTTATTTCGGTGCAGAAATAGAAGGCTTCAGGACTTATCGCTATTATAAGGATAACACAACCTTGCGGGGATGGATCCTTCTGCCCCTTGCCATGGGTATCAATGAAAGACAGGAAGGAACGATTGCTGCCCTGTTGTCTGATAAACTCTGGCCCCGCCGTCTGGAGGGTGCAGATATCCTTGCAGAGTCAACCCGGCCCACGGAATGGGCACGAGAAACTTACTATGCACTGAGGGTCTTGTTCAAGGCAGGGCGTACGGAGGAAGCCCTCGACCTGACCCGGAGGGTGGTGAAAGCGCAGGTATATGGGGTGCAGGGCCCTTATCCCGATGAGGATGCCATTGACATGCTCTGTCCGGGATCGCTGTATCCCCGTGTTTTCACCGAGGGAATGTTCGGCATCGTTCCTACGGGTCTTACGTCATTCACCTGTACACCCTGGCTGCCGCGCGAATGGCCTGGTATGGCACTGCGCGACGTGCGCGCTTTCGGAAAGTCATGGGATCTTGTTGTTGAGCGTGTCGGTGATAAGCAGAAGGTTACCGTCAGCAGCGGTGGTAAAATCATTTTCACGGGATCAGGCCCGGCAGGCAAAACCTATGCAATCAGTATTAAATAGAGGTTCATGTAAATCAGGTTACGATTTTCTTCAATCGGTGGTCCTTTCCGGTACGGAACTCCAGCGGAATAGTTCCATAATTCGGTTTCTCCGTGTCAACCCCGGTTGGATTTACTTCGGCATTTAATCTTGCATCATAAACGGAAATATCCGAGTACTCCTCAACACTGCACGCAATGAAAAATGCAGCGAAAAAGAGGATGATACCATAAATCAATGCAGGGAATCGGCTGATCATGACATTTGATTAATTATTATGCCAGGGCAAGTTAGTATCTGATTCTAACAAAATGTTAAGCAATCAATCCCAAATGGACTTATACCTTTAGATCGGTATAAACCTTTGCTGACAGAATGATGAAAAAGAGCCTTTTAGTTTTATTGTTTGGAATTATTTCATTGAACGTTTTTTCTCAACAAAAAAGCGAGAGTGTTACTACTGATCCATGGGTTCAGTATAAAGAACTAAGTGAAAACTCAGTATTCAGGAATCTCAAATGGAACAGCATTGGACCTAAATCCATTGGTGGCCATATAGCACGGTTAACATCCATACCGGGTAAACCGAACATCATTTTTGCAATATCCGGCTGGAACTCTGTTGCTGTATGGAAAACCACCGATGGCGGATTTACCTGGAAGCCAATACTGGAGAAAGGGGCGGAACATTTTGGCTCAATCGCCATTGCGCCTTCCAACCCGGATATTGTCTGGGCAGGATCTAAGGAAGATGGAATATCCAAACTAAAGAATGGCCAAGGTGCAGGAATATTTAAATCCGCTGATTGTGGCGAAACCTGGTCCCATGTGGGATTAAAGGAACTGCCCAATATCACCGGCCTTGCCATTCATCCAAAGAATCCCGGTATCGTTTATGCCGCCGGTCCGGGATATGGCAACGGCCTTAACCCCGGTGGTGTTTTTAAAACCCTTGATGGTGGCCGGAAATGGACAAAGCTTCTCTCCGTTGATTCAACCCGCTGCATCGATAATCTTCTGATGGATCCTGTCAAATCAAATATTTTGTACGCCTATTCCATCCGTAAGGGTAATAAGAAGCAGATACAGATCTATAAAACTGAAAATGAAGGTTCAACCTGGAAGCTGATCATGAATGGTATGCCTCCAGTTGACAGCATCAGAGAAATTGGGATGGACCTGTCGGCATCAAATCCAAAAGTTTTGTATGCCTTGGTTAAACATATAGTTCCTTCGGCCGATACCGCAAAGAAGCAGGAAACGAAAATTGATATTTTCAGGTCGTCGGACCGAGGCGAAAGCTGGATCAAATCCGGCGAGCAGACCGTCGATTTCGGATACATGGTAATAAAAGTTTCACCGGATAACGAGAATGAACTGTTTCTCGGATCGGTCCATGTCTGGCATTCAATGGATGCGGGGAAAACACTAAAAAGGATAGCGGACAATGTTTTCCACATTTATCCCAATCCCGGAACTTTCATGCACCTCGACCAGATGGATCTTTGGATTGATCCCCTGAATACCAACAAGTTGATCCTGGGCAATGACGGAGGTATATACCGGTCGGACGACAGGGGTACGAACTGGTTGCACATGAACAGTTTGCCTATCGGTGAATTTTATTATATCGCCACAAATAAGGAAGAGCCGGTTGAAATATACGGCGGTAACCAGGACAATTCCTCGGTTTGGGGTCCGGGCGATGTCAATCTGCTCGACGGATTCCCTGATCATTGGAGTTATGTTAGAATGGATCAGTGGTCGGGCGGTGATGGATTCTTTACCCATCCGGTTGCCTCTGAACCCGATTTGTTTTATTTCTCTTACCAGAATGGGGAAATCGAGCGAAAAAATGTTGTAACAAATGACTCAAAAGGAATTACGCCGGAAGTTAAAGGAGAAAAACTGAGGCGTGCGTGGAGTACCCCAATTCTTGTCTCTGCCTTTAATTCTTCCGTTTTGTTGTATGGAGCCAATTACATCATGAAATCGGTTAACCGGGGTGATTCATGGACGGCCATCAGTGATGACCTTACTGTTTTAAAAGATGATAAAAAATCGGGTGGGGAAATGATTTCCCTGGCTGAATCTCTCATCTTCGAAGGATTGTTGTATGCCGGAACCTCCAAGGGCCTCGTATGGTGTACGAGAAATGCCGGAGGGTCATGGAAAAATATTTCCGCAGGCTTACCGGCTGGTATCGTCAGCTCCATCGCAGCATCAAAATATGATTCGTCGCTGGTGTATGTGTCTGTGGGCGGGAAAAGGGCCGGTGATTTTAAAACAAATATATACGCATCAACCGATTACGGGGAAACCTGGAAGTCAATATCTTCCAATGTTACAACGGATCCGGTAAATAAAATCATTGAAGACACCCGTGATGGCCGTATTCTTTATGCCGGTACGGATAAAGGGGTATATGTGACAGTGGACAGGGGAAGTAGCTGGCATTCATTATCGTATAACCTGCCTTCCTGTGCCGTAAATGACATGGTTATACATCATAAGGCCGATATGCTCATTGTGGGTACCTATGGCAGGGGGATCTATACGGCAGATATCAGTAGCATACGAGAATACCTCACGGATTCAGTTTCCGAAAAGGAATATTACCTTTTTGATATCAAGCCGGCCAGGAAGATTTTTGTTAAACCAAACAGGATGCGGAAGGCAACGATCTCCTACTTTGTTAAAGACAATGTCGATGAGCCTGTTTTAATCAATATCCTTAACAAGGCAGATAGCGTGTTGTATACATTTAAACCTGCTGTGAATAAAGGATTTAACCAGATAACATGGGATTTGAGGCTCAAGGATCCTGTGATAGATTCAAAGTATTACAATATTCTGGGAGAGTTTCTGCGGGAAGGAAAATACAAAGTCCAAATGGTGGCCGGGAAAAAGATCGTCGCAACGAAGGAGATGATTGTTGAAAGGTACATTACCAAGGAAGTGGGTTTGTTGCCTAAACAATGAAACACTATGGCATCAAGTAAGGACTACCTCGACTTTGTTCTGGACCAGATCCACCATGCAGGTGAGATTACCGCCATCAAAATGTTCGGAGAATACGGCGTTTATTCAGACGGAAAACTCTTTGGCCTGATCGCCGATAACAGGCTGTTTATCAAACCAACCGAGGGTGGCCGAAATTTCATCGGAGAGGTGGTGGAGGCCCCGCCGTATGAGGGTGCGAAGCTGAGTTTCCTGATCGAAAACGTGGAGGACAGCGACTGGCTCAGCGAACTTGTACGAATTTCGGTGAAGGAGCTGCCGGAACCGAAACCGAAGAAGAAGAAAAAGTAGGTACACCCCGCAATCCGAAATTTTCAAGTTAAATCCCGATCTTGCCAGTCGGTATTGAAAATAAATTATAACCTCATGAACAAATTCCTCGTAGCCAGCCTGCTGTTACTGAACACTTTAAGCTGTTTTTCACAAAACAGTGAAACGGTTCATCATATTTTAACCGTACAGATAAATCCTGCAACTGCTCATATTGCGGTGACCGATTCCATCATCAACCTGGTGGCTGGCGAAACAGAATTCAATCTCAACGCTTCTCTGAGGCCAACATCGTTCTCCAAAAACGCCAAAGCGGAGAAAATGGCATCAGGAGAAAAAGCTAAAGATGTAGGGATGGACCGCGACGACAGCCGCGGCACTGGAAGTACCATTAAATTGAATACATGGAAAGTAAAATTGACGAAGGGATCGGGGAGTTTCGTGGTTCGCTACGAAGGGAAAATTGATTTCTCCTTTTCCGGCAGTGCTGAAGATTATGCCAGGGGATTCAGCGAATCGCCCGGAATTATTAGCGAAACAGGAATATATCTCGCAGGCTCAACCTATTGGATACCGGCATTCCCCGAAAAAGACGTTACCTATACCTTAAGCACCACTTTACCGACGGGCTGGAAAACCGTTTCACAGGGTGAAAGAACCACGGAAATAATAAAAGGCGACCAGCATATCGATTCCTGGAGTTGCAACACGCCGCAGGAGGAGGTTTTCCTGATTGGCGCACGTTTTAATGAGTATTCGCACAAAATGAACTGCGGCGTGGAGGCCATGGCCTTTTTGCGTACGCCCGACGAGGCGCTGGCAGGCAAATATCTGGATGTGACTGAACAATACATGGACATGTACCAGAAGCTGACCGGGCCTTATCCTTACATGAAATTTGCATTGGTCGAGAATTTTTGGGAAACAGGCTACGGAATGCCCTCGTTTACCCTGTTGGGCGAAAAAATCATCCGCTTCCCATTTATTTTGCATTCCTCGTATCCGCATGAGTTGCTGCACAACTGGTGGGGAAACAGCGTTTACGTGGATTTCAGCCAGGGGAACTGGTGCGAAGGAATAACCGCGTACGAAGCGGATCACCTGATCAGTGAACAACGGGAACAGGGCGAAGAATACCGCCGCTCAACTCTACAGAAATTTACGAATGTGGTGGACGAAACCAACGATTTTCCGCTGAACAAATTCTTGTCCCGTCATGATGCAGCCAGCGAGGCTATTGGGTATGGAAAATCGATGATGCTGATGCACATGCTGAGGCGTTCCGTGGGTGAGGAGAATTTCAAGAAAGCATTTGCCCTCTTTTATCAGGATTTCAAATTTAAAACTGCTTCGTTCGATGACATCCGGAATGAATTTGAAAAGGTTACCGGCAAGGATCTGAAACCATTCTTCAATCAATGGCTCACCCGCACCGGGGCGCCGGAGATCGCCATCATTGAGACTAAGACCGGCAAATCAGGAGATAAATATCATGTTACTCTGGTGCTGGAACAAAAACAAAAAGATGGAGCCTTTACGGTTGATATTCCAATTGTTTTAGCAACACCGAAGGGGCTTGAAACTTTTGTGGTTAACATGAAAGAGAAGAAGCAGGTGTTTGAATTTGACCTGAGCAATGAACCGCTGAAGCTGGCCGTGGATCCTCAATACGATGTTTTCAGGATTCTGGACCCGATGGAAGTGCCGCCAACCTGGTCGAAGATACTGGCCAGCAAGGATAACCTGGTTGTTTTGCCCTCAAAGGCGGATGAAAACAGGAAAAAACTATATCAGGAATTTGTCGATAAGTGGAAAGCCGCTGACAATGATCAGTTTGAGGTGGTTTATGACAACGAATTGAACAATTTGCCAGCCAACCGGACGAGCTGGATCATCGGATTTGAAAACAAATTTGCTGACCTGATCAACGCCGACATTTCTGGCTCACACTCGTCGCTGAAAGGCGATTCGGTTTTGTATGAAAATCGTGCGACCGCAAAATCAAATCACAGTTTTGTTTTAACCGTCTACAACGGCCAAAATCCTGATTATAACCTGGCGTTCATCGCGATAGATAACTCGGCAGCTATTGATGGCCTGATCACAAAATTGCCGCACTACGGCAAATACAGTTACCTGGGATTCGAAGGTGACGAACCGGTGAATATTGCAAAAGGGGAATGGCCGGTCCTGAATTCCCCCCTGATTAAGATTTTTAGTAGCAGTGCCCAAAAGGTGAACATGGTGCAGAAAAGAGAGCCGTTGGGCACACTGGCACCCATTTTCTCCGAGCAACGAATGATGGACCACATTAAATATCTGGCCTCAAATAAGTTGAAGGGTCGTGGATTAGGAACACCCGAACTGGATTCCGCCGCAAATTATATTGCCGGCAAGTTTAAAGAATACGGTTTGGAGCCTTTAGGGAACTCCTATTACCAGTTATTTTCACAAAATCTGGCTGGCAAAGGCGAGGTGCAAATGAAGAACGTAGTGGGAATTATCAGGGGTACTGATGAAAAGTTAAAAGATGCGCCGGTAGTTATATCCGCGCATTACGATCATCTGGGGCTGGGCTGGCCTGATGTCCGCAAAGGCGATGAAGGTAAAATCCATGCCGGGGCCGACGACAATGCCAGCGGGGTTTCCATACTTCTTGAAATCGTCAAATCGTTGGCCAGAACCCTCCAACCGAAAAGGACCGTCATTTTTGTTGCCTTTACAGGCGAAGAGGCCGGTCTGATCGGGTCCCGATATTTTATAAGCCAGGCAAAGAAGTATTTCACCGGAGCCATTACAGCCAATGTTAACCTGGATACCGACGGGAGCCTGTTCGACAAGAAGCTGCTGGTGCTGAATGGAAATACAGCCAAGGAGTGGAAGTTCGTCTTTATGGGGACCGATTACACCACAGGCGTAAAAAGCGAGGTGGTTCAACAGGAGCTGGATGCCAGCGATCAGGCCGCTTTCATCGAAAAAGGGATACAGGTTAACATT